>VOFG01000560.1_pt1 | contig 275571 bp, 368 predicted proteins | sample 5384171 | NCBI WGS metagenome assembly VOFG01 (sample SAMN12384726, study PRJNA508395) | human gut metagenome | isolation source: healthy gut F | host: Homo sapiens | reverse complement strand
GGAAATACCGCCCAGAGAGTCGAAGCGCTTGTCCGCCCCACTGTGGAGGGCATGGGCCTGCGCCTGTGGGACGTGGTCTTTGAAAAGGAAGGGCCGGACTGGTATCTCCGTGTCCTCATTGACAAAACGGACGGCACCACCATGGACACCGACACCTGTGCCGATGTCTCCCATGCGCTGGACCCCATCCTGGATGAGGCGGACCCCATTGAACAGAGCTATTATCTGGAAGTCGGCAGCCCTGGCCTGGGCCGCAAGCTGACCCGGCCGGAGCACTACGAAGCCGTTCGGGGCCAGAAGATCAGCGTCAGGCTGTACCGGGCCAACGAGAACGGTGTTAAGGAGTTTTCCGGCCTCCTGACTTCCCGCGAAGGCAATACCATCACGCTGGAAGGCCCGGCCGGCCCCATGCAGTTTGAGCTTTCCGCCGTCAGCACGGTGCGCCTGTGTGACGACGAGGACCTGTTTGATTAAAAGAGAAAGAATGATATTTAGGAGGAACCCGAAAAATGGCAGCAGCTAACAATGAATTTTTTGAAGCTCTCTCCATGCTGGAGCACGAGCGCGGCATCACCGCTGAGTATCTGATCGATAAGATCAAGGCAGCGATCGTGATCGCTGTCAAGAAGAACTACGAGGTCGAGGACGACAACGTTCTGGTGGAGATCGACCCCGACAGCGGCAAGTTCAACGTCGCTCTGGTGCAGAACGTTGTCGCCGATGAGGACTGGTACGATGAGCACGCCGAGATCGGCATCACCGAGGCCCAGAAGATCCGCAAGAGCTATGAGGTCGGCGACCGCGTTGTGACCCCCCTCAAGACCAAGGACTTCGGCCGCATTGCCGCCCAGACCGCAAAGCATGTTATCCGTCAGGGCATCCGGGAAGCCGAGCGCAGCCAGCAGCTGAGCGAGATCCAGTCCCGCGCCCATGATATCATCCAGGCCACCGTTACCCGTGTGGACAACGAGAAGGGCATCGTGGCCCTGGACCTGGGCAAGGGCGGTGAGGCCATCCTGCCGCTCAATGAGCAGGTCCCCGGCGAGACCTTCACCGAGGGTCAGACCCTGCAGGTCTATGTTGTGGACGTGGTCAGCACCGAGCGCGGTGCCCGCGTGATGATCAGCCGCACCCACCCCGGCCTTGTCAAGCGCCTGTTCGAGCTGGAAGTGCCCGAGATCTATGACGGTACCGTTGAGGTCAAGGCCATCAGCCGCGAGGCCGGCGCCCGCACCAAGCTGGCCGTCTGGAGCAAGGATGCCAACGTCAACCCCGTTTCTGCCTGCATCGGTGAGCACGGCGCCCGCGTGGCTGCCGTGGTCGAGAAGCTGGGCGGCGAGAAGATCGATATCGTCAAGTGGAGCGAGGATATCTCCGAGTTCATCTCCGCAGCCCTGAGCCCCGCCAAGGTGCTCAAGGTCGAGCTGCTGCCCGGCGAGACCCGCTCCTGCCGCGTCACCGTGCCCGACCAGCAACTGAGCCTGGCCATTGGCAACAAGGGCCAGAACGCCCGTCTCTGCGCCCGTCTGACCGGCTACAATATCGACATCCGTCCCGAGAGCGGCTACTATGGCGAGGACGAGGAGCCCAAGGCTGCCGAACCCAAGACCGAGGACGCTGAGTAAGAGCGGCTGTGACCGCACCTGAAGGAGGGAAACCGGATGGCACAAAAAAGATCCCTGCCCGCCAGTGCATCGGCTGCCTGACCAGCCGCCCCAAAAAGGAGCTGGTGCGGGTGGTGCGCGCCCCCAGCGGCGAGATCAGCATTGACCCGGTGGGCAAAAAGCCCGGCCGCGGCGCGTATCTCTGCCCGAACGCCGACTGCCTGACCAAGGCAAAAAAGAAAAAGGCGCTGGAGCGCTGCTTTGAGCAGCCGGTTCCCGCCGAGGTTTACGATGCGCTGGCCGCACAGCTGGCCGACGTGAAAGGAGGTCCAGCCGAATGGCGAAGCATAACAATAACCCCCCGAAAAGCCCAAAATGGCCCCGGAAGAAGCGCTGTATCAGGCGCTGAGCCTGTGCCGCAAGGCGGGCGCACTGACCATGGGCTTTGATGCCGTGGAAGATGCCTGCGTCAAGAGCAAGGCATGGCTGGTGATGGTGGCATCCGATGCCAGCGCCAAGACCGTGCAGCGCCTCAACTATTCTGTGGGCGATCTGGTGGATGTGATCACCATGCCGCTTACGCAGGATAAACTGGCCGATATCAGCCGCAAGCCTGTGGCTGTTTACGCGGTGACTGACCGCAACCTCGCAAAGCTCTGCTTTGACCGCCTGTCGGACTGCGGAGCAATCAAAAATGAGGAGGATATGAGCGAATGATCGTAAAATATAAAGTGAGTGACTTTGCAAAGGACCTGAACGTTTCTGCCAAGAAGGTCCTGGATGAGCTGGCTGCCATGGGCAGCACCGGCAAGAAGAACAGCTTACCCTGGAGGAGAACGAGCTGAACTACCTGCTGGAGAAATTCAGCAAGGACAACAGCGTTGCCAGCCTGGACGAGTACCTGAACAGCGCAAAGCAGCCTGCCCAGCCTGAAAAGAAGGCTGAGAAAAAGGCCGAGAAGCCTGCGGAGAAAAAGGAGAGCCCAAGGCCGCTGAGAAAGAAGCCCGAGGCAAAGCCCGCTGCCCCTGCCGCAAAGGCAGAGCAGCCCAAGGCAAACAATAACAACAATAAGCACGGCGAGAAAAAGAACGAGCAGCACAAGAAGCGCGAGGAGAAGACTGTCTCTCTGAGCGAGCTGGCCCGCGAGACCGGTGCTAAGGCCTCTGCTGCCCCGGCTCAGTCCGTCTCTGTCCGCCGCGAGGACAGCCAGGTGACGGTCGATACCCGCACCGTGGATATGAACGTGGACCGCTTTGATGCCCGTTACGACGATCTGGCTTCCACCAAGAACACGGAGAACCGCCGCAAGCCTACCCCCGCAGGGCAACAAGCAGAAGTTCACCCAGCGCGGCCAGCGCCAGCGCCAGCAGTTCCAGAAGGGCAAGCGCGAGACCGAGTTCGAGCGTCTGCAGCGCATCCAGCTGGAAAAGGCCCGCAGCGCACAGCTGAAGGTGATGATCCCCGACGAGATCACCGTGGGCGAGCTGGCTGCCCGCCTGAAGCAGCAGGCCGGCAAGGTCATTGCCAAGTTCATGCAGATGGGTGAGATGCACGCCATCAACGACGTGATCGATTTTGATACCGCAGCCCTGCTGGCTGAGGAGTTCCACGCAAAGGTCGAGCACGAGGTGCACGTTACCATCGAGGAGCGCCTGTTCACCCAGGAAGAGGATTCGCAGGAGGATCTGGTGGAGCGTCCCCCGGTGTCTGCGTCATGGGTCACGTTGACCACGGCAAGACCAGTATCCTGGATGCCATCCGCAAGACCAACGTTACCGCAGGCGAGGCCGGTGGTATTACGCAGGCCATCGGTGCCTATCAGGTCAAGGTCAACGACAGCCTCATCACCTTCCTGGATACCCCGGGCCATGAGGCGTTCACCTCCATGCGTGCCCGTGGTGCCAACATGACCGATATCGCCGTTCTGGTGGTGGCTGCCGATGACGGCATCATGCCCCAGACCATTGAGTCCATCAACCACGCCAAGGCTGCAAACGTCAAGCTTATCGTGGCAATGAACAAGATGGATAAGCCCACCGCCAACCCCGAGCGCGTGATGGAGGGCCTGACCAAGTACGGCATCATCACCGAGGACTGGGGCGGCGATGTTGCCTGCATCCCTGTCTCTGCCGTCACCGGCATGGGCATCAACGACCTGCTGGAGCGCATCGCGCTGGAGGCCGAGGTCATGGAGCTGAAGGCCAACCCCAACCGCCGCGCCAAGGGTGCTGTTGTTGAGGCTCGTCTGGACAAGGGCCAGGGCCCCATCGCTACCATTCTGGTGCAGAACGGCACCCTGCACTCCGGCGATGTCATCATTGCCGGTACCGCTGTGGGCCGTGTGCGTACCATGCGCAGCGACAAGGGCATTCTGCTGAACGACGCCGGCCCCTCCACTCCTGTGGAGATCACCGGTCTGACCGCTGTGCCTGAGGCCGGCGATCTGTTCGAGGCCGTCGAGGACGAGCGTCTGGCCCGTGAGCTGGCAGAGCAGCGCATTGCCGCTGCCAAGGAGAAGCAGTTCTCCTCTTTCCAGAAGGTCACTCTGGATAACCTGTTCAGCCAGATGGCACAGAACGATATGAAGGAACTGGCCATTGTCGTCAAGGCTGACGTGCAGGGCTCCGCCGAGGCTGTCAAGCAGAGCCTGGAGAAGATCTCCAACGATGAGGTGCGCGTCCGCGTCATCCACGCCGGTGTCGGTGCCATCAGCAAGTCCGACGTTGATCTGGCCGATGCCTCCAACGCCATCATCATCGGCTTCAATGTCCGCCCCGACAACGTGGCCAAGGAAGAAGCCGCTGCCACCAAGGTGGAGATGCGGATGTACCGTGTCATCTACGATGCCATCAACGATGTCACCGATGCTATGAAGGGTATGTTGGCACCCAAGTTCCGCGAGGTCGCTCTGGGCGAGCTGCAGGTGCGTCAGGTGTACAAGATCTCCAACGTGGGCACCGTTGCAGGCTGCCGCGTGACCAGCGGCAAGATCACCCGCGACAGCAAGGTGCGCGTGGTGCGTGACGGTATCGTCATTGCCGAGGACGAGATCGCATCTCTGAAGCGCTTCAAGGATGATGCCAAGGAAGTGGCCGAGGGCTACGAGTGCGGCGTTACGCTGGCAAAGTTTGCCGATGTCAAGGAAGGCGACGTTTACGAGGCCTTCAAGATGGAAGAATATCGGGACTAAGGAACGGATTAAACCTCTCCGTCATTGCTTCGCAATGCCACCTCCCCTAGTAGGGGAGGCCTTGGCAGCCGGGTGAAGCCTCATCTTTATGCCAAAGGCACCCCCATTAGGGGAGCTGTCGAGCGCAAGCGAGACTGATGGGTTTTGTTTTTAGAGGAGAAGCTATGTCTCAGAAAAATATGGGCCGTCTGGCGCAGGATATGAAGCGCGAGATCATTGCCATCATCGGGCGTCTGAAGGACCCGCGGCTGGAGGGCGGTCTGCTGACCGTCACCCGTCTGGATGTGACACCTGACCTGGATGTTGCAAAGGTCTATGTGAGCGTGATGGGCCGTGAGGACGGCCCCAAGCCCGCCATCGAGGCCCTGAACCGCGCCGCAGGCCATGTGCGCACCGAGGTCAGCAAGAAGATGCACATCCGTAAGGCTCCGCGCTTCATCTTTGTGGAGGACGACGGTGCCGCCTACGCAGCCCACATCAATGAGCTGCTCCGCACGCTGAACGTGAACGGTGACGCTGAGGAAACCAGCCAGCCGGAAGAGACCGAGGAATAATCAGCCTTGCGGAAAGGATGGAACATGGGATGACAGAACAGCTGAATGTACAGCAGATGGCAGAAAAGCTGCTTGCTGCAGATAACATCTTGATTCTGTGCCACAAAAACCCGGATGGTGATACGGTCGGCTGCGGCAGCGCGCTCTACTATGCGCTGCTTGCACTGGAAAAACACGCAGCCGTGCTCTGCGCCGACCCCATCCCCGGCCGGTACGCATTTACCAACCCCGCCTGTTCAAGGGCGAATTTGAGCCGCAGATCGTGGTGGCTGTGGATGTTGCCAGCGTCCAGCTGTTTGGCGAGGGCAACGGCGTTCCCCAGTACACGCGCCATGTGGACCTGTGCATCGACCACCATGCAGGCAACAGCGGCTACGCCGAGTTCACGCTGCTGGACGGTAGCGCCGCCGCTGCGGCAGAGCTGCTGTATGAGGTGATCTGTGCCATGCATGTGGAGATCACCCCCCACATTGCCGATTGCCTGTATACCGGCCTGTCCACGGATACCGGCTGCTTCAAGTTCTCTTCCACCAAGGCCAGCACCCACATCACTGCTGCCAAGCTGATGGAGGCCGGTGCCCATGTGGAAGAGCTGAACACCCTGCTGTTCGATACCAAGCCCCGTGAGCGCATGGAGGCCGAGCGCATTGCCCGCAACCATCTGGAATACTATCTGGATGGCCGGTGCGCGCTCATCTACCTCACCCGGGACGAGATCGAGCAGAGCGGGGTGGACCCGGCCGATCTGGAGGAACTGACCAGCCTGCCTGTGAGCATTGAGGGCGTGAAGGTCGGCCTGACCCTGCGCCAGCAGCCCGGCGGCAGCTATCGCATCAGCGTGCGCACCGCCAAGGGTGTGGATGCCTGTGCCATTGCCCGCCGTCTGGGCGGCGGCGGCCACACCCGCGGCGGGCTGTGAGCTGCTGGGCAACCTTGACAACGCCAAGAGCGCGATCCTCTCTGAGGTGGAAGCTGTTCTTGATGCACCGCAGGAGGAAGCATGATGCAGGGGATCCTCATTGTTGATAAGCCCACCGATTGGACCAGCTTTGATGTCATTGCCAAGCTGCGGGGGATTCTGGGAACCCGAAAACTGGGCCACAGCGGTACGCTGGACCCCATGGCGACCGGTGTTCTGCCGGTGTTCTGCGGCGGGGCCAGCAAGGCAGTTGATCTGCAGCTGGACCACACCAAGGCCTACCGCGCTGTCCTCAGGCTGGGCCAGCGCACCGATACCGGGGATGTGACCGGTACTGTGCTGGAGACCGCCCCGGTAACGGCAGGGGAACAGGAGCTGCTGGCCGTTCTGCCGCAGTTCCTCGGCCCCCGGATGCAGACCCCGCCCATGTACTCGGCGGTCAAAATCAATGGCCAGCCGCTCTATAAGCTGGCCCGTGAGGGTAAGACCGTGGAGCGCAAGGCCCGGCCGATTGAGATTTTGAACATCCGGTACGAGGGCAGCCCTGCGGAAAACGAGTATGCCCTGACCGTAAAGTGCTCCAAGGGCACCTATATCCGGGTGCTGCTGGAGGAGATCGCCGAAGCCATGGGCCAGAAGGGCACCATGAGCGCTCTGCGCCGCGTGGCTGCCGGGGTGTATTCCGAAGCCGATGCCCACACGCTGGAAGAGATCCAGGCGGCAAAGGACGCGGGGCCGGAGGCCCTGCAGGCTCTGATGCTGCCGGTGGAAAGCGTGTTCGCCAGCCTGCCGCTGCTGGTGGCGGACGAGCAGGTGGAGCAGCACCTGTACAACGGGTGCCCCACCAGCCGCTATCCTGCTGCCGACGGCCGCTACCGCGTGCGGAACGCCGGAGGGCAGTTTCTGGGTCTTGCCAATGTCGTGAACGGTGTGCTCAAGGTGGAAAAAGCTGTTCGTGGAAAGGAACTGACGACCAATGCAAATCGTTTCATCTCTGTCGCCGCTGGCACTGGAACATGAGGGCGGCACTGCTGTTGCCATGGGCTACTTCGATGGCATCCACATCGGCCACCGTGCCGTCATTGAGGGAGCAGTGGAGTGGGCAAAGGCCCACGGCGCTGCCCCGGCGGTGTTCACCTTCAAGCTGCCCGCTGACAGCAAAATGAAGGGCCGCCGTCTGCTCTCCACGGAGGATAAGCATGCCCTGATCGCAAGTCTAGGTGTGGAGTATTACCTCTGCCCTGAGTTTGAGGAGATCCGCGCCATGACCCCGGAGCAGTTCGTGTACGGCATCGTGCAGGACTGCCACGCCAAGCGTTGTTCTGCGGTGAAAACTTTACCTTTGGGGCCAAGGCCGCCGGAAACCCGGAACTGCTGCGCAAGCTCTGCGCCCCGCTGGGGTGGAAGTGGTGGTGTTGCCCATGGCCCGGTTTGAGGAAAAACCGGTCTCTTCCACCCGCATCCGCACGGCACTGGAGGGCGGCGATGTGCCTGCCGCCAACGCCATGCTGGGAATGCCCTATGCCATCCGTTTCGCGGTGCAGCACGGGGCAGGTCTGGGCCGGATCGGTGATACCTGGTATCCCTCGGCTGCATCAACCATGCAGCCCGGCGGGCCCAGGAGTATTTCAGTAAACGAAAAAACACCGTTCGGCTGAACGGTGTTTTTTGTTTGCAGAAAAGGGAAATACCGCAATACTCAATCGAAGAATCTGCCCTTGAGCACGTTTTTGATCACGGCCTGTTTCAGGGCGGGAGAGAGGGTGCTGTCCGCCTCCATGGCGGCAAGCAGCGATTCTTTCGTTTCGGTCTGGGCGGCGCATTGGGCAGTGGCGTGGTCCGCGTCGGCATCCAGCACCAGCAGGGCGGGGGAGTCGGGCGTCCAGCGCTGCCATCTGGTGGAGCCGGAAAGCAGCTTTTTGCCGTTGGGGTCGCCGCTGGTGATGAAGTTTTTTTAGATAGGCGCGCAGGGCCGCAATCACCTCCGCACTGCCACGGGTGCTGAAGACCCGGAAGAGGGCTGAACCATAGGTGGCGGCAAACTGCTTGGCTGCTTCCAGCTCGTCGGCGGAAAAGCGTTTGGCCTCCTCGCTGGAAAACCAGCTGTCCCACCGGGCGGCGGCGTTGAATTCATCGGCCCCGGTCAGCAGCAGGGTAGGAATTTCGCTGTACGGAGCCGCTGGATATCCGCCCTCGGGCAGGGTGATGCCGTCCGCATAGAGATGGGGGAAGACGCTCATCCGTAAACCGGCATTTGCCATCAGCGGAGCCAGACGGGCGGCATCCACGCCACAGAGCCAGCTGCGGACCGCAGGGTCTTCCGTCAACAGCCAGCGCCGCGCGGCTGCTTCGGTCAGAGCCTTGCCGTCCTGCACGGCCAGCGGTGCCAGAGCAGCGGCAAGTGTTTCAGCACTCGTGTTCTCATCCGCGCAGGTCATGCCGCCGGAAATAGAGATGGCTTTCTGGAACCCCGCTCACATCAACGAGCTGAACGAGCACCTGAAGAAGAACCCTGAACGATCACCACAGCCGCCGTGGTCTGATGAAGATGGTTGGCCGCCGCCGCAATCTGCTGGCCTACCTCCAGAAGAAGGACATCGAGCGTTACCGTGCTCTGATCGCAACCCTGGGTCTGCGTAAGTAATAGAAAACAGAGGGCAGGTACCGTACAATGGTGCCTGCCCTTTGCTGTTTTTTGTGGCTTCCCGTTGTTTGCCGCTCCATGGAACAACAGGCTGCTGTTGCGTGTTGCAGCAGTAAATCGAGCGTCCGTGCGTACAAAAATGCACAGACGCTGGATTTATTGCTATGATGCGCGGCGGGCAGCCTTTTGGATAAAACTGATCCTGAAAAGGACAAAGGAGGCAAAAACCAAATGGCAATTGAATTTGGTTCCCGCAAAGAGACCTTTGAGAACTACAAGGTCTACGAGACCATGCTGGCGGGCCGTCCGTTCAAGGCGGAAATGGGCAAGATGTGCGGTCTGTCCAACGCAAGCGCCCTGATCCGTTACGGCGAGACCTGCGTGATGTGCAATGTGGTCATGAGCCCCAAACCCCGCGAGGGCGTGGATTTCTTCCCCTGAACGTGGAGTATGAGGAAAAGCTCTACGCCGCAGGCCGCATCCCCGGCAGCTTTATGCGCCGTGAGGGCCGCCCCGGTGAGCGTGCCATCCTCACCAGCCGCGTGGTGGACCGCCCCATGCGCCCGCTGTTCCCCAAGGAGATGCGGAACGATGTCTGCATCACCATGACCGTCATGAGCCTGGACCCCGATTGCAGCCCTGAGATCGCCGGTATGATCGGTGCCTCTCTGGTCACCGCAGTGTCCGAGATCCCCTGGAGCGGCCCCATCGCCGGCGTGCAGGTGGGCCTGGTGGATGGCGAGATCGTCCTCAACCCCACCCAGGAGCAGCGCCGCCACAGCGACCTGGCCCTGACCGTGGCCGCTACCATGGACAAGATCGTGATGATCGAGGCCGGTGCCAACGAGGTGGACGAGGACACCATGCTGACTGCCATCAAGACCGCGCACGTTGAGATCAAGAAGATCATCGAGTTCATCAACCGCATCGTGGCCGAGCGCGGCAAGCCGAAGATCGATTTCCAGGTCGTGGGCCTGGATATGGATGTCTTCCACGCCATCCAGAACAAGTATCTGGACGACTTCAAGGCTGCCATGGATACCGACGACAAGAACGTGCGTGATGCAGCCCTGCTGCCCATCATGGACAAGATCGCCGAGGAATACCCCGACCTGTCCGCTGCGGATCTGGATCTGGTGAGCTACAAGATGCAGAAGTACGTCGTCCGCCGCTGGCTGCTGGACGAGGGCAAGCGCGTGGATGGCCGCGGCATCAACGAGATCCGCCCGCTGGCTGCAGAAGTCGGCATCCTGCCCCGTGTCCATGGCTCTGGTATGTTCACCCGCGGCCAGACCCAGGTGCTGACCACCTGCACCCTGGGCGGCACCAAGGACAACCAGCTGATGGATGACCTGACCGATGAGCAGACCAAGCGCTACATCCACCACTACAACTTCCCGCCGTACTCCGTCGGTGAGGCCCGCGCGCCCCGCAGCCCCGGCCGCCGTGAGATCGGCCACGGCGCGCTGGCCGAGCGTGCTCTCGTGCCCGTGCTGCCCTCTCTGGAGGAGTTCCCCTATACCATCCGCTGCGTGTCTGAGGTGCTCTCCTCCAACGGTTCCACCTCTCAGGCATCCATCTGCGGCTCTACGCTGGCCCTGATGGATGCAGGCGTGCCCATCAAGGCACCCGTTGCCGGCATTTCCTGTGGTCTGATCACCGAGGGCGACCGCTGGATGACCATGCTGGACATCCAGGGCGTCGAGGACTTCCACGGCGATATGGACTTCAAGGTGGGCGGTACCCGCAAGGGCATCACTGCCATCCAGATGGACATCAAGATCGATGGCCTGACCTACGACATCATTGCCGAGGCTTTCGAGAAGTGCCGCAAGGGCCGCCTGTATATTCTGGACGAGATCATCAAGCCCGTCATCGCGCAGCCCCGTGAGGAGCTGAGCCGCTGGGCCCCCAAGATGTTCAGCATGATGATCCCCACCGATAAGATCAAGGACGTCATCGGCAAGGGCGGCAAGGTCATTCAGGACATCTGCGCGACCTGCAACTGCAAGATCGACGTGCAGGAGGACGGCCACGTCTTCGTCTCCGCCGTCGATCAGGAGGACGCAAAGCGCGCCATCTTCACCATCAAGACCATTGTGGAAGACCCCGAGATCGGTGCCATCTACAAGGGCAAAGTCACCCGCCTGATGAACTTCGGTGCGTTCGTTGAGATCGCCCCGGGCAAAGATGGCCTGGTGCACATCTCCAAGCTGGACACCAAGCGTGTCGAGCGCGTGGAGGATGTGGTCGCCGTGGGCGACGCCATCGTCGTCAAGGTCACCGATATCGACCAGCAGGGCCGCATCAACCTCAGCCGCCGCGACGCCATCCTGGCTCTGGAAGCCAAGAAGAACGCCCAGCAGTAAGGCTGTAACCTGAAATAAAAGCAGAAACCTCCCGTTCAGCAGGAATTGTTGAACGGGAGGTTTTTCATAATTTCGGCTTCAGACCACCTTGATGGGATGACGGATGACCGTCTTCTGCTTTTCGGGAGCGGTTTTTCTGGGGTCGGACAAATAAATCTCGTGATGCAGACGGCTGGCGGTCAGGTCGTTTTCATAGCCGTTCTGTGCCAGATAGGCGTCCATCTGCGCAACGCTGGCGGGCTCGGTATCACACGGCCCAAGATGCATGATCTGCACACATAGTCCCTCGTCGATTGTCCGGAACTCTGCCGGGGAGCAGTCCAGCTTTTTCTTTTTGGAAGCGGTCTCCACGGCCCAGTCAAAATCCGCTTTTGTCACAAAATCCGGCAGGCGGATCACGGAGATCCAGTGGAAAGCGGATTTATCGGCGTAATCCACACCGGTCACGCCATTCTGCCACCAGAAGCCCTCCAGCGGCGGGACGACGTATTCAAAAAATCCATCGATCTTGCGGCCGGTCTTGTAGCTCATTTTCAGGGTGTAGGCAACTGCATACCGAATGCGGATGGCGCTTTGATAAGCGCCGCCCTCCTCGTGGGGGTCGCCGCTGCCCTGCACCGCGATGTAGTTTGCTGCCGGAACGGTTACGATCTCCGGCTTGTTCTTGGGCAGATAAAATTCTTTGTACTCTTTCTTAAAATCAAAAGGCATGGTTCTCCTCCGTAATTCACGAATCAGACAGTGATCTCAATTTGATTGCCCTCGACCGCCACGATGCAGCTTTCATAGTAGCCGTCTCCTGTGGTTCGGGGGCCGCTGACGACTTCATAGCCAGCATCTTTCAGCTTGGCCGTCAAAGCGTCTACTTTCTTCCGGCTTCCCACGCTGAAAGCAATGTGTGCATATCCGGTGCGGGTGAAGTCTTTCGGCAAGTCAGACATGCCTGGTTTATTCATGATCTCAAGCCGTGCCCCGTCATCGAATGAAAGAAAATACGAGCGGAAATTTGTTTTTGGGTTATGATAGCCGTCGCTTGACGCTGCGCCCAGGTATTTCAGAAAGAAATTTCGGGCTTCTTCCAGATCGTTTACATAAAGGGCGATGTGTTCGATTTTCATGGGAAACCACCTTTCCGGAGAGAAGTGTCAGTACTTCAAATTGACAACTATAATTTGTTGATTCGATTATAACATACTACTTTGCGGAACGCAACACTGAAATAAAGATCAAAAGCCAGAGCACCACGGTAACGGGTACTCTGGCTTTTGGTATATGATTTGTTATAAGCAAGTGGGAGTATTATACCGCCCGATGAATGCCGAAGAAAGATTCATCAGTGCTTTACATTTTGACTTTTTATATCCGCTTTGAGCGATTTGATCTCTTCCAGGATAAGTTCCGTGCAGACAACAATAAGCCCCGAAAGAAGAATAACCCCACCATAGATCGGGTAGAGAAAAGACTCCTGAACGCCGCCGCCGAGAATGCCGGATAAGAGCTGCCAGATGCCGCCAAACGGCCAGATGATGAGTGCAAACATGACGACCATCGTGATAAGCGCTTTTTTCATCGTTCTTTCCCTCCAAAGTTTTTGATTTGTTGAGTTGAGTATACCATACTGTTTGGTGAAGCACCAGACGCAGGTACAAAAAAAAGCCAGAGCACCACCGCTGTGACGATGCTCTGGCTTTTACGGTTTATTGGTGGTTACGGAAAGAAAGCGGTGCTTTTAACCTTTACCGGATGCAGGTGTAATTCTGGTTCCAGTAGCGGTTCATAATGGGATTGGTCAAGCATTTGTTGCCGTTGTCCTTTGTACTGATGGTAATTTCATTCCACATGGCTTCGCTGCCGCCAAAGTACACATTACTCAGCGAGGTGCAGCGGTCAAAGGCATGAGTGTCAATTTTCTTTACGGTCTTGGGAATATAGATATCTCGCAAGGAGACACAGCCCTGAAATACTTGGCTGTTGATTTGTGAAATATTTTCAGGAAGAGCCATTTGTTTCAAGCTTGTGCAATACCAGAATGCAGCTCCCTGAATTTCAGAGATTACACGAGGGAGAGTTAGTTTGGAAAGAGCCGAGCAATGGTCAAATGCTCGTCCTCCGATAATCTTAACACTGTCAGGAATTACGACATTGGTAAGATTGCTGCATTCCTCGAAAGTTGCAGTTTTAATTTCGGTGACGCCATCCGGGATTTTGATGGAACGCAGAGAGGTGCAGTAAGAAAATGCGCTGCTGCCGATGGTCGTAACGGTGTCGGGGATTGTGATATTCTCAAGCAATACACATTTTTTGAAAATGGAGCTGCCAAGAGTTTTTACATCGCCCGGGAATTTGATGCTTTGCAGTTTGGAACAGTTGAGGAACATTTCAGCCGGTAACTCACGGATGCTATCCTGGAAGACAACTGTAGTAAGATTAGGGCAAGTGCTGAAAACGTCAGTACCAAATGCTGTTTTTCCTTGAACCGTGACACTGGCGAGCGAAGCAATTTCGGCAAAGGCACGTCCGCCGACATTGGTGATCGTTGCCGGGAGAGTCAGAGCATCCAAATTCGTTTTAGCAAAAGCACTGCCGTCAATGTTTTTTAAGCTGCTCGGAAAGAAACAGAGGTCAGATTGGTGCAGTTATAAAACGCTTGCGATCCAATGCTGATGACGGTGTCGGGAATGACAACGCGGGTGATATCTTTATTGCCATTCAAAGCAGAAGAACCAACTTTTGTAATCGTATAGCCCTTATATACTTTCGGGATAGTCACTTCACCAGTGGGAGTCTTAGCGGCATTTTTGTCGTAGCCTGTAATGGTGGCGGTGCCATCATTGTTTTTGCTGTAGGTCCACAGGATGCCGTCAGTCTGCTCCGGTTCCGAGCTGGCGGAGGAACTGGAGGAGCTGGAAGAACTCGACGAAGAAGAGCTGGACGAGCTTGCAGAGCTTGAGGCGGGGGAACTGCTGGGCTGGCTGGTCGAGTTTGAGGGGGCGGGGGCACCGCCGCCACCGCCTCCGCAGCCGGTCAACAGGATGGCGGCTGCAAGGATAAGGCTTGCCGTAGTGCGGGCGGCAATGCGCCGGGGTTTGGATTGCAAACGCATAAAATCACTCCTTTTTATTTTACCAAAGCATTGCGGGAGAGGTCTGGGACCTGTTAAGTCTATTATAGAATATTAAACTGTTATGTCAAGTTAATCTATTGGATTATTAATCTTTTGGTTTAAATCTGTATTGTCAAGACAAGAACATTCTTGGGAGGACAATGCCATGATCGACTATGCAGCTATTGGAAAGCGCATCCAGAAAAAGCGGCAGGAGCGCAGCATCACGCAGGAAAAGCTGGCGGAACAGGTGGGAATCTCGGTGGTGTACCTGTCCAAAATTGAAAACGGGCGGGTCTACCCGACGCTGGAAACTCTTTCCAATATCTGCACGGAGCTGGACGTAGAGTTGGCGGAGGTGCTGTCCAACACGGAAATGGAGCGGAAAGATTACGCCAATGACCGGGTGCTGGAGCTGTTCAACGCCTGTTCGGTGCGGGTCAAGCCCATTGCCTTATCGCTGCTGGAGGAACTGGCCAAACTTTGAGACGATACTAAACTTCCGTCCTTGCTGTTCGTTTCGCAGTGTGTTAAACTAAACGGAAAGAAATTGTTGAAAACAGGAGGAAACCATCTTGAAACACATTTCGATGTTCGCGCGCCGGGCGGCGGCGCTTTTGCTGGCGGCGGTGCTGCTGGTCGGGGCCATCCCCGCGGCGTTTGCAGAGGAAGAGGGCACCCCGGAGGGCGAGGCGGTCACGGAGGCCGTCTACACGGTGCCCACCACCATCGGCGGGGCGGATACCACCCTGCTCCCGGCGGCGGAGGAAAACTGCCTGAGCTGGCTGTTCGGCTCGAAAGATACCATCACCATGCCTTACCTGAATATCAAGGGCAAGGGCCTGCGCCGGAATGTGAAACTCAACCTGGTGGACTGCCTGGTGGGCATTACTTACACCGAGCTGGGGTCCATCGGCAGCTTTGTGAGCGCCTCGGCGGCACAGGAAGCCTGGAAAGCCCAGGTTGTGGCCATTCACTCCTACCTGGAATACCACAAAAAGTACGGCTCTTCGGCCAATGCGCTGATCTACACCCCGGTGGACCAGATCCCGGCCTCGGCCCGGTCCGCCATTGAGAAAGCCGTCCGCGCCGTCAAGGACGAGGTGCTGACCTACAACGGCAGCGTCATTGACGCGGTGTGGTCGGCCAGCGCGGGCTACAACACCCAGACGGGCGTCTACGGCACCTGCTCCGGTCTGGACGCCTGGGGGACGGATGTGCCCTACCTCCAGAGCGTGGAGAGCCCCTATGAGCGCCAGTACCATGAGAAAATGCGCCGCATCATCGGCAAGGACTACACCTATCAGGAGTACAACGACAGCAAGACCGGCGAGCCCTACGTCAGCGCCGACACCACCCACAAGGATCTGGGCGGTTTTGTGCAGTACAACACCTTCGTCTCCAATGGCCGCAGCTACCGCAACATCAGCCAGTTTGTGAGCTCCCGTTACTGCTTTGATTTTGGCACCGACGCCAATGGCACCCCCGTGATGACCTACTACGGCTTTGGTCACGGCGTGGGCATGAGCCAGTGCGGCGCGGTGGGCTTTGCCGCCGAGCAGGGGATGGGCTACCGTGAGATCCTCCAGCATTACTACACCGGCGTCTCCATGAAGAGCGTGGGCAGTGGTTCCAGCAGCGGCGGCTTCTTTGGCTGGCTGCGGAAGCTGTTCCGCTGACCAACACGGCGCTGCACTGGAAACCAAAAGGAATTGCGGAAAATCGCTTCTCAAATGCGGCGGAATTTGGTATACTATACAATTGTAACATCAAATGGGAGTTGGAGAAATCGGAATGCAGTTGGACAAGGAAACGAAATTGAAGCAGGAGAAAGAGCGCTGCCGTCAGCTGGCGCAGCGGGTCGCGGAAGAAGTGCGCCCCGCCTCGGCCCAGGTGCTGAACAGCGAGTCTGACCTGCTGGAAAAGGCCCTGCGCCGGGCAGGCATCCGGGCGGAAGAGTGGTCTGCACAGGCTGCAGAGCCTGTGGACCTGCTGGTGGTGGAAGACCCCGTGTGGAGCCATCTGCCCCAGCAGCTGCCCGAGAAAGTGCTGCTGGCCAGTGTGGACAGCACCATGATGGCGGCCTGGGCCGAGCAGCTGGCCCGGCGGGGCTATTACCGTGATTTCCGCTGGCGCAGCAAGGGCCGGGCTCAGCAGTCCGCTCTGTTCTGCACCGGCAGCGCCGTGCCCGCCCCGCTGATGATGGTACAGGGCTACGAGCAGGAGATGGACACCCTGCGGGACCGGATGGTCCGGGCCGAGCGCACCTGCAGCGAGGAAGCCGCCCTGATCGAGCGGCTCCGCAGTGACCTTGCCCTCAGCCGCAGCCACGAGCAGCAGCTGGAAAAGACCCTGAGCGACGTTACCAATTCCACGTTCTGGAAGCTGACCTGGCCCATGCGGTATGCCGTCAGCAAGAGCCGCCAGATCTGGCACACGTTCCCGCTGTTCGTCTTCCTGCATGACCTGCGCGCCATGGGCGTGGAGGGCGTGCGGGAGCAGGCCCGTGCCCGCCGTGAGTATGCAGTCCTCTTCCCCAGCAAGACCCTGCGGGCAGACCGCTTTGCCCCGGTGGAACTGCTGGTAAAGCAGGCCAGCCACCAGCCCGGCGGCGAGGCAGGCCCCAAGATCAGCATTGTGGTGCCCCTGTACAACACCCCGCTGAATTTCCTCGAGGAGCTGCTGGATTCCGTCGTCAACCAGACCTACCGCAACTGGGAGCTCTGCTGTGTGGACGCCGGGCAGGACACTGCCGTGGGCCAGCATGTGCAGGCCCGCGCCAAGGCAGACCCCCGCATCCGCTACCAGAAACTGACCGAGAATGAGGGCATTGCCGGGAACACCAACCACGGTTTTGAGCTGGCCACAGGCGATTACATCGCCCTGCTGGATCATGACGATATCCTCCATCCCTGTGCCCTGTGGTACACGGCGCAGGCGATCGTGGAGCAGGGAGCCGATTTCGTCTATACCGACGAGGCGACCTTTGAGGGCAAGGTGGAGAACGTGGTGCTCTACCACTTCAAGCCGGACTTCATGCTGGATAACCTCCGCTCCAACAACTATATCTGCCACCTGACCACGTTCAGCAAGGTGCTGATGGAACAGGCTGGCGGCGGGGAGCGGGCCGAGTACAACGGCAGCCAGGATTACGACCTCTTCCTCCGCCTGCCCGAGAAAGCCCGGAAGATCGCCCACATCCCCCATGCGCTCTATTACTGGCGTTCCAGCCCCAACAGCACCGCCAGCGATATCTCCGCCAAGACCTACTGCATCGACGCGGGCATCGCGGCCCTCAAGGCCCACTATGCCCGCTGCGGCGTGGCGGTGGATGACGTCACCCTCATCCCCGGCACCCCGGGCTATTACAAGACGGATTACACCATGGCCCACCCGGGCCGGGTGAGCATCCTCATCCCCACCTGCGACCACATCCGGGATCTGGAGACCTGTGTGGAGTCCATCTACGCCCGCACCACCTACCCGGATTTTGAGATCCTCCTCATTGAGAACAACTCCAAGGAGGAGCAGACGTTCCGCAGCTATGAGCGGATGCGGAAAGAGCACCCCGATACCCTCAAGGTCCTTACCTGGCAGGGCAAGGGGTTCAACTACAGCGCCCTGAACAACTTTGGGGCCCAGTACGCCACGGGCGAGTATCTGCTGCTGCTCAACAACGACACCGAGGTCATCACCCCAGGCTGGCTGGAAGAGATGGTCATGTACGCCCAGCAGAAGCGTGTGGGCTGCGTGGGTGCCAAGCTGCTCTACCCCGATGACACCATCCAGCACGCTGGCGTGGGCTTTGGCATCGGCGGCGTGGCGGGCCACCTGCACAAATATTTCCCGGCCACTTCCGACGGCTACATGGGCCGCCTGAACTATGTGCAGGACGTCTACGGGGATACCGCCGCCTGCCTGCTCATCCGGAAAGAAATTTACGACGAGGTCCACGGCCTGGACGAGAGCTACGCCGTGGCGTTCAACGATGTGGATTTCTGTGTCCGCGTCCGGGAGGCCGGTTACACCAACGTCTTCACCCCGTTTGCCCAGCTCTACCACTACGAGAGCAAGAGCCGCGGCATGGAGGACAACCCCGAAAAGCAGAAGCGCTTCCAGGGCGAAGTGCTCCGCTTCCAGGCTCGCTGGGGCGACCTGCTGGCCAAGGGCGACCCCTGCACCAACCCCAACTTTGACATCCAGCGTGAGGACTTCAGCCTCAAAATTCTGCCTTTGGAGTAAAGCCGATGAATCTTTCCGCATGTATTGTTGTCTATAACGGCTATGACGAGGTGCTCAAGGCGGCCCAGACCGTGCTGCAGTTCACCCGCCGCTACCCGCTGACCCTCTATCTGGTGGACAACGCCAGCCCGGACGGCAGCGGCCCCCGGCTGGAACAGGCCGTGCGGGAGGGTCTGCTGGCTCCCGGGACCGGGCAGCGCGTTGAGGTGCGCTGCCGCAAAGAGAACGGCGGCTTTGGCACCGGCCACAACACCGTCCTGCCGGAGCTTGCCAGCACCTACCACTTTATCCTCAACCCGGACATCCAGCTCACGGCCGACACCCTCAGCGATCTGGCCGACTGGATGGCCGTCCACCCCGATTGCGTCATGGCCCGGCCCGGCCTTGTCTTCCCGGACGGGCGGCCCCAGCGCCTGCCCCTGCGGCGGTGCGCACTGCGGCCCATGGTCTACCGCCAGCTGCCTGCCCTGAAGTTCCTCGCAAAGTACAACGAGCGGTACCTCATGGCGGACAAAGACCTGACAAAGCCCACCGAGATCGAGTTCTGCACCGGCAGCTTTTCCGCGGTGCGGACGGCGGAGTTCAAGGCCGTGGGCGGCTTTGACGAGCACTACTTCATGTATGTGGAGGACGCCGACCTCACCCAGAAGATGCGAACCACCGGCAAAGCGTATCTGGTGCCCCAGTACACGGCCATCCATGCCTGGCACCGGGCGGCCCACCGCAGCCTGCAACCGTTCCTCTGGCAGGCCGGCAGCCTGCTGCGGTATTTTAGCAAGTGGGGCTTCAAATTTTAGTTTTTCAAAGAAGAACGGCATGAGCCAGAAATTTTCTGATTCATGCCGTTTTTTTCTTGCTTTTTTGCTGATTTGATAGTAGAATAAGGTGTAATATTATCGCACCGGGAAAGAAAAGACCGGAGTTTTGCACGGTATTACCGAACATTGTTGATAGCGGACGCAGCTCCGCTTTGAATTAAGCTGCACAACTTTTTTGAAGAATAAAAGGAGTGCACAAATATGAAAGGCATTATTCTGGCCGGCGGTGCCGGCACCCGGCTTTATCCGTTGACGATGGTCACCAGCAAGCAGCTGCTGCCCGTCTACGATAAGCCCATGATCTATTATCCTCTGTCCACCCTCATGCTGGCGGGCATCCAGGATATCCTCATCATTTCAACCCCTACCGACACGCCCCGCTTTGAGGCGCTGCTGGGCGATGGCAGCCAGTACGGCATCCATCTGCAATATAAAGTTCAGCCCTCCCCGGACGGCCTGGCACAGGCATTCATCCTGGGCGAGGAGTTCATTGGCGACGACTGCTGCGCCATGATCCTGGGCGATAACATCTTCTACGGCAACGGCTTCTCCAAGATCTTGAAGACTGCCGCCGCCAACGCCGAGAACAAGGGCCGCTGCACCGTCTTTGGCTATTATGTGCAGGATCCCGAGCGCTTTGGCATCGTCGAGTTCGACCAGAACGGCAAGGTGCTGAGCGTGGAAGAGAAGCCCGAGCACCCCAAGAGCAACTACGCCATCACCGGCCTGTACTTCTACAACAAGGAAGTCGTCAAGATGGCAAAGCAGGTCAAGCCCTCCGCCCGCGGCGAGCTGGAGATCACCACTCTGAACGACATGTACCTCAAGAAAGACGAGCTGGATGTCCAGTTGCTGGGCCGCGGCTTTGCCTGGCTGGATACCGGTACGATGGACAGCCTGGTGGATGCCGCTGACTTTGTGCGGATGATCGAGAAGCGCCAGGGGATCAAGATCAGCGCTCCGGAGGAGATCGCTTTCAAGTACGGCTGGATCGACCGCGATACCCTGCTGGAAAGCGCAGAGCGCTACGGCAAGAGCCCCTACGGCCAGCACCTGAAGAACGTCGCCGACGGCAAACTGAGATACTAAGAGTTTAAGGGGAGGGTTATCCCATGAAAATCATCGTCACTGGCTGCAAGGGCCAGCTGGGCACCGAGATCATCAAGCAGCTCCGCGAGGGCCGCAGCGAGATCGGCCCCATCCCGGAAAAAAGCTGCTCAATGCAACGGTCATTCCGGTGGACCTGCCCGAGCTGGACATTGCCAACTACAAGATGGTGGATGATTTCATCCGCCGCCAGCGCCCGGACGTCATCATCAACTGCGCCGCCTACACCAACGTGGATGGCTGCGAGGTGAACCACGACGCCGCCTACAAGGCAAACGCCATCGGCCCCCGCAACCTGGCACAGGCTGCCACCAAGACGGGTGCCCGCCTGGTGCATGTCTCCACCGACTACGTTTTTCTGGCCGGGAGAACGGCGGCATCGCGCAGGATGAGGCCACCCTGCCCGGTCCCATCAGCGCCTACGGCTCCACCAAGCTCATGGGCGAGAAGTATGTGGAGCAGTTCTGCCACCGCCACTTCATCGTCCGCACGGCCTGGCTGTACAGCTACTACGGCAAGAACTTTGTCAAGACCATCGTCAACGCGGGCAAGAAGTTTGGCAAGCTGGAAGTGGTCAACGACCAGTGCGGCAACCCTACCAACGCGGTGGATCTGGCCCACGAGATTTTACAGCTCTGCGTCACCCACGAGTACGGCCTGTACCACTGCACCGGCGAGGGCATCTGCTCCTGGTATGATTTCGCCTCCGAGATCATCCGCCTGTCCGGTGTGGACGCTACCGTGGCTCCCTGCACCAGCGCCGAGTACAAGGAAAAGCACCCGGAAAGCGCCGACCGCCCCAAGTGGAGCGCCCTGGACAACCGGATGCTCCGCTGCACCGTCGGCAACGAGGTGCGCGATTGAAAAACTGCCCTGGCCTGCTTCTTTGAGCACTGGGATGGCGAGAATGGCATGAAGTAAAATGAACGTCCTAGCCCTCTCAGGCCGCCTATCGGCGTCCAGCTGTTCCCCTTTTGGCTTTGCCATTTTCCCCGAACGGGGAAATCTTTCCCAAAGGGGGGAGCCTTTGGCAAAGAGATAAACTTTGCGTGGACTGCCAAGGCCTCTCACTTTGAAAGACTCCCCCGGCCGGGGGGAGGTGGCACGAAAGTGCCAGAAGGGGGCAAGGTGGCATTGCGAAGCAATGACGGAGAGGGCAAGCCCGCTGACAAGAGAGAATAAACATCGAGGATATATCAATATGAAAACCTATCTGATCACCGGCTGCGCCGGTTTTATCGGCTCCAACTTTGTCCACTATATGCTCAAAAAATACCCCGAGATCCTGCTGGTCAACCTGGATAAGCTGACCTATGCCGGCAACCTCGAAAACCTGAAAGACGTGGAGGGCGACCCCCGCCATGTCTTTGTGCAGGGCGATATCTGCGATAAGGAGCTGGTGGAGAGCCTGTTCGCAAAGTATGATTTCGATTACGTCATCAACTTTGCGGCCGAGAGCCATGTGGACCGTTCCATCAAGAACCCCGAGATCTTTGTCCAGAGCAATGTCATGGGCACCGTGAACCTGCTGCAGCGTGCAAAAGAGGCATGGTACGATGCTGACGCCAAGACCTGGAAAGAGGGCAAGAAGTACGTTCAGGTCTCTACCGACGAGGTCTACGGCGCTCTGGGTGCCGAGGGCTTCTTCATGGAGACCACCCCGCTGTGCCCCCACAGCCCCTACTCCGCTTCCAAGGCCAGCGCGGACATGTTCGTCAAGGCATTCCACGATACCTACGGTATGCCCATCAACATCACCCGCTGCTCCAACAACTACGGCCCCTACCAGTTCCCCGAGAAGCTGATCCCCTGATGATCAACAACGTCAAGCACCACAAGCAGCTGCCCGTCTACGGCGACGGTATGCAGATCCGCGACTGGCTGTATGTGGAAGATCACTGCAAGGCCATCGACATGGTAGCAAACGGCGGCAAGGTCGGCGAGGTGTACAACGTGGGCGGCCACAACGAGCGCCCCAACATCTTCATCGTCAAGACCATCATCAACCAGCTGCACGACCGTCTGCAGGACGAGGGCATCAGCGAGGATCTCATCAAGCATGTGGCCGACCGTCTGGGCCACGACCGCCGCTACGGCATCGACCCCACCAAGATCAAGAACGATCTGGGCTGGTACCCCGAAACTCCCTTTGAGAAGGGCATCGTGCTGACCATCGACTGGTACCTGAACCATCAGGAGTGGATGGACCACGTCACCAGCGGCGACTACCAGAAGTACTACGAGGAAATGTACAAGAATAAGTAAGCGGAATTTCCGCGTTGCAATGAGAATGGCCCCCGCCGGAAGCAAGATCCCGGCGGGGGCCATTTTTGCTGCCCGTTACGGGTGGGGCAGGGCGTTTAGAACATCTTTTCCCAGGTGGCGCTGCCCACCGAGCCATCGGCGGTCAGGCTGTTCCGCTTCTGGTAGCGGCGGACGGCTTCCGTGGTCTTGGCACCATATTTGCCATCAGCGGTCAGGGTCTCGCCCTCGCCGCGCAGTTTCTGCTGCACCAGTCGGACGGTTCCGCCCTCAGAGCCCTGCCGCAGCACGATGCCGGGGTAGGGCACATGCAGGCCGTGGGCAGCGGTGTATTTGGCGTAGATGGCATTCCAGGTGTTGGCACCCACTTTGCCGTCCACAGTCAGCTTGTTCCGCAGCTGGAACTCGGTCACGGCTTTCTCGCTGGCGGTGCCAAAATGGCCATCCACCTTGAGGATGTCGTGCCAGGTGCAGGCGTCGCGCAGGCCGTTGAGCCAGGTCTGCACCAGTGCTACGTCGGGGCCTGAAGAGCCACGCTGGATGAGGGAATAATAAGCGGGAATTGCCATGTGTGTGGTCACACTCCTTTCCGCCACAGGTTATGCGGCAGGGGAGAGGAGTGTGCCCTCTCAGTCTCGCTCCGCTCGCCAGGCATCCTCCTTTTGTCGCTTACGCGACATCTTCCTCCGGCCGGAGGGAGTCTTTCCCAAAGGGAGAGCCTTTGGCAGGTCGGTCAGCAGGAGCGCTGAGGGAAAATTCTGGGCCCTGTTCATGGACGAAGAAGAATCTGATCTTGCTGAGGAGCGCAATGGCTTTGTACAAAATCGACGAGCCGGAACCGGACGATGTACTCCCCGCAGATGAGGTCATTCTCCTGCGGGAGGGCATAGCTGCCGCAGGCCGCGCGGCAGAGACCCGGGTAGAGCACGCACCACCAGTTTCTGCCGCTGCGGTCATTCTCCCCCAGCGTGACGCGCAGGGCGTCGTACCGCCCAGCGGGAAGGGCGGCGTTTTGATACCGGGTGGCGGCAAAGTACATGTTCACCAGTTCCACCCGGGCCGCCGGGGCAAGGCCAAGCCGGGCCAGCGTCTGGCGGGCGGTCAGCTCCAGCGCGGGCAGGTTCTGTGCCGCCCAGTGCAGGGCTTCCGGCTGGGGGACGCCCTGCACTGGGCATCTGTATAGGCCAGCAGGGCGTCCCGCACGGCCAGCTTGGCGGTCTGGTCCTGCAGGCTGTCACTGTCGGCTTTGATGTGGAGCCGCAGGGTGTCGGCACAGATGGCGGCCCCGGTGTCCAGCTGGGCCCGGCCCCAGTCCAGCGCAAACCCGCTCAAACCGGCCAGCACGCACCCCAGCGCCAGCGCGGCACACCACACCGCCATTTCCCGGCGGGATAATTTTTTGCAAACATCAAAACAGGCCCCTCTCTGGAAAAGTTATCCAGAGTATGGGCCTGTTTCTCAACGTTGATACAAAAACGATCAGTTCTTCAGCGACTGCATGGGGCGGGGAGTCTGCCGCCGCGGTTGATGAAGACGGAGGGGTCACGCTGGTTGACCGGCATGATGGGGCCGTAGCCCAGCAGGCCGCCGAAGTCCAGGATCTCGCCCGCCTTGCGGCCAATGGCCGGGATGACGCGGACGGCGGTGGTCTTGCTGTTCACCATGCCGATGGCGGCTTCGTCCGCAATAAGGGCACTGATGACGGCCGGGGTGGTGTCGCCCGGGATGATGACCATGTCGATGCCCACCGAGCAGACCGCCGTCATGGCTTCCAGCTTCTCAATGGTCAGGCAGCCGGTCTCCGCTGCGTGGATCATGCCGTCGTCCTCACTGACCGGAATGAAAGCACCGGACAGGCCGCCGACGTGGTTGGAGGCCATGACGCCGCCCTTTTTCACGGCGTCGTTCAGCAGGGCCAGGCAGGCCGTGGTGCCGCAGCAGCCGCAGGTCTCCAGCCCCATCTCTTCGAGAATGTTGGCCACGCTGTCGCCCACCGCCGGGGTAGGAGCCAGAGAAAGATCAATGATGCCTGCGGGCACGCCCAGTGCCTGGGAGGCAAGGTTTGCCACCAGCTGGCCCACGCGGGTGATCTTGAACGCGGTCCGTTTGACCAGCTCTGCCACCTGGTCGATGGGCGCGTCCTTGGGCAGGCGGGCAAGCGCGGCGCGGACGGCACCGGGGCCGGAAACGCCAACGTGGATCTCACAGTCGGGTTCGCCGGGGCCGTGGAACGCACCGGCCATAAAGGGGTTGTCCTCCGGCGCGTTGCAGAAGACGACCAGCTTTGCCGCGCCGATGCACTGACGGTCTGCCGTCAGCTCGGAGGCTTTTCTTGACGGCCTCGCCCATCAGCTTGATGGCGTCCATGTTCAGGCCTGCCTTGGTGGCACCGATGTTGACCGAACTGCAGACGATGTCCGTCTCGGCCAAAGCGCGGGGGGATGGACTCGATGAGGCGTTTGTCGCCCGCCGAAAAGCCTTTGTGCACCAGGGCCGTGTAGCCGCCCACAAAGTTGACGCCCACCTTTTTGCCGGCAGCGTCCAGTGCCTTGGCAAAATCCACGGGGTCCGCGTCCGGGCAGGCACCCAGCAGCATGGCAATGGGGGTCACGCTGATCCGCTTGTTGATGATGGGGATGCCATACTCGGCGCTGATGTGCTCCACCGCAGGCACCAGATTGGCCGCCTTGGTGGTGATCTTATTGTAAACTTTCTCGCAGGCCTTTTTGGGATCCGGGTCGATGCAGTCCAGCAGGCTGATGCCCATGGTAACGGTGCGCACGTCCAGATTATCCTGCGTAAACATCTCGATGGTTTCGAGGATGTCGCCGGTGTTGATCATACTCATTGATATGGAACCTCGCAATTCTATACTCGATGTATCTCTTCGTACAACCTCTCAGTCGAGCTTCGCTCGCCAGCCGCTCCCCTTTCGGCACTTTCATGCCACCTCCCCCGGCCGGGGGAGTCTTTCCTAGTAGGGGAGCCTTTGGCAAATAGGGAAAGCTTCCATCGACTGCCAAGGCCTCCCCTGTTAGGGGAGGTGGCACGCCGTCAGGCGTGACGGAGAGGTTTAATCGTGTGCATGGCGTCGAAGACTTCCTGGCGGGTGAGGTTGATCTGCATCCCCATCTCCTTGGCCAGGGCGTCCATGCGCTGGTGCAGCTCCTCATGGCTGACACTGCACTTGGAGATATCCACCAGCATGATCATGGCGAACATGCCCTGCAGAATGCTCTGAGTCACGTCCTCAATGTTGATATTCAGTTCGCTGCAAAGGGTCGAGACTTTGGCGACCACGCCAACGGTATCATGACCCATGACCGTGATAAATGCTTTCATAATTTCTACCCCATAATTTAAGTTTAACCTCTCAGTCGAGCTTCGCTCGCCAGCCGCTCCCTTTTCGGCATTTTCGTGCCACCTCCCCAAGCCGGGGGGAGTCTTTCCTGACAGGGGAGCCTTTGGCAAATAGAGGAAGCTTCCATCGACTGCCAAGGCCTCCCCTATTAGGGTGGGTGGCATCGCGCTAGCGATGACGGAGAGGTTTCGTTCCTCTCAAGTATAGCAGATTTGCTGAAATTTGAACACTGTTTTTAGAAAAAAAGAACCGAGAACACTCCCAAAAGACATTCTATGCAAAAAACCAGATGAAAACAGCCGCCGCTTGTGTTATACTTATTTACAAATCTCGCACAACAAGCTGAAAAGGAGAACGCACCATGGAACAGCTTTTGAAAATTCTGGAAGATAACGCGCGGCTTTCCGTTGAGGACATTGCCACGATGCTGAATAAATCCCCCGCCGAGGTGGCGGCCATGATCGACCTGGCCCGGGCGCAGGGCATCATCAAGGGCTACAAGACCCTTGTGGACTGGGAAAAGGCCGGGGTGAACCGGGTGGAGGCGGTCATTGAGCTGAACGTCAGCCCCAAGAAGAGCCGGGGCTTTGATGAGATCGCGGCCACCATTGCCGCTTTTGACGAGGTGGAGAGCGTGCTGCTGATGAGCGGCGGTTACGACCTGCAGCTGGTCATCAAGGGCCAGACGTTCCAGGAGATCGCCCTGTTTGTGGCAAAGCGGCTGAGCCCGCTGGACGATGTGCTGTCCACGGCCACTCACTTTGTCCTCCGCACCTACAAAAAAGAGGGCCGCCTGTACCAGGACGACGAGATCGATGAAAGAGAGTGCACGGTGCTGTGATGGATTACGAACGACTGATCGCGCCTGCCGCCAAGGCCATGCGGCCCTCCGGCATCCGCAAATTCTTTGATCTGGCCGCTGAGATGCCCGAGTGCATCAGCCTGGGCGTGGGCGAGCCGGATTTCAAAACGCCCTGGGCCGTGCGGGAAGCCGGCATCGAGAGCCTAGAACACGGCCGCACCCGCTACACCTCCAATGCGGGCCTCAAGGAGCTGCGGGCGGAGATCACCCGCTATCTCGCCCGCCGGATGAATCTCCACTATGAGCCCAGCCAGGTGCTGGTGACGGTAGGGGGGCAGCGAAGCCATTGATATGTGCATCCGCACGCTGGTCAAGCCCGGGGACGAGGTGATCATCCCGGAGCCCTGCTTTGTGTGCTACGAACCCATCACCACCCTTTCCGGCGGTGTGCCGGTCCATGTGGCCTGCCGACAGGAGGATGAGTTCCGCCTCAAAGCAGACGCTCTCAAAGCGGCCATCACCCCCAAGACCAAGCTGGTCATCATGCCCTTCCCCAACAACCCCACCGGTGCGGTGATGGAGCGGGAAGATCTGGAGGCCGTTGCGGAGGTGCTGCGGGGCACCAACATCATGGTGCTTTCCGATGAAATTTACGCGGAGCTCAACTATGGCCTGCGGCCCCACGTCTCCATTGCGTCCCTTCCCGGATATGGCGGAGCGGACCATCGTGGTCAACGGCTTCTCCAAGAGCTATGCCATGACGGGCTGGCGGCTGGGCTATGCCTGCGGCCCGGAGCCCATCATCAAAATCATGACCAAGATCCACCAGAGCGCCATCATGAGCGCGCCCACCACCAGCCAGTACGCCGCCATCACTGCCCTGAAGGAGTGCGACGGCGAGATCGACCACATGCGCGACGAGTACAATATGCGCCGCCGCCTTGTGGTGAAGGCCTTCAACGATATGGGCCTGACCTGCTTTGAGCCGCGCGGCGCGTTCTATGCCTTCCCCTGCATCAAGTGCAGCGGCATGACCAGCGAGGAGTTCTGCACCAAGCTTCTGGAGCAGAAGCACGTCGCCATCATCCCGGGCAACGCCTTTGGTGCGTCCGGCGAGGGGTATGCACGGTGTCCTACGCGTATTCCGTAGAGCACCTGAAAGAAGCCCTGAAGCGGATCAAGGAATTCCTGCAGGAAAACGGTATTTATCACGGGGAAGCATAACGGGAGGAAACAACCATGGCAACTTTGAAAAGCGTGACCGTTCTGGCCCCCGCAAAGCTCAATCTGGCGCTGGACGTGGTGGGTCTGCTGCCCAACGGCTATCATAATCTGGATATGACCATGCAGGCCATCACCCTGTACGAGCGGGTGGTGCTCCGCCGCAGCAATACCTGAGCCTGAGCCTGCCCGGCAGTCCGGTGGCCGCCAACGACAAAATACCGCCATCAAGGCGGCCATTGCCTTTTTTCCGGTACACCGGCCTTCTGGCGGGCGTGGACATCACCATCTATAAAAACGTGCCCGTCCGGGCCGGTATGGCGGGCGGCAGCGCCGACGCCGCCGCCGTTCTGGTGGGGCTGAACGCCCTGTACGGGGCCAAACTCTCCATGAGTGAGCTCTGCGCTCTGGGCGCCAAAATTGGTGCCGACGTGCCTTTTTGCTCCTCATGGGCGGCACCTGCCGGGTGCAGGGTGTGGGCGATATCCTAAAAGCCCTGCCGCCCTGCCCGGACTGCTGGTTCACCGTGGTGATGCCGGATTACGGCGTCTCTACCCCGGAGGCCTTTGCGGCTTATGACAAAGTGGGCAGCAGCACCCACCCGGACTGTGAGGCCCAGGAAAAGGCCGTCCGGGCCGAAGATCTGGCCGGGGTCTGCGCGGCGGCCGGCAACGCGCTGGAAGAGTGCAGCGGTGCCAGGGACAACGAGGCCATCAAAGCGGCTCTCCGCCAGCACGGCGCTGTCACCGCGCTGATGACCGGCAGTGGGGCGGCGGTGTTCGGCGTGTTTCCCACCGAAGAGGCCGCCCGTGGAGCTGCTGAGGCCCTCAAGGCCCAGTGGCCGCAGGTGTATGTGGCCCAGCCCGATAAAGGCGGTGCCCGGGTCGTCAGCCCCAAATGGCTGCTGTAAACGTTTCAGAATGCATAAACCCTCCTTTCTCCGGAAATGCTATTCCAAGAGAAGGGAGGGTCTTTTTGTGCAGACCTTTTATAAAATCTGTCTGATTCTCATGATCATCGGCGGCATCAACTGGGGGCTCGTGGGGCTTTTTCAGTTCGACCTTGTGGGCTGGCTGCTGGGCGGCAGCACCTCGGTGTGGTCCCGGATCGTGTTCACTGTGGTGGGCGCGGCCGCGCATCTGCGGCATCCCGGGTCTGTTTTCCGACGAAGCAGAGTAACGCAAAAACGGCTCCTTGCAAAAAAACGGCCCCCGCAAGGGAGCCGTTTTTCTTGTGCCATTTTATTCTTCTTCCCAGCCGACAAGATCGGGCAGGGTAAGGGTCTCATCAGAGCAGTGGGGATTGGTGGTACCATGGGCCGCCATAGACGCCCGCTCGATCTCCCGCACGATGTCGTTGATGGCCCGGCAGTCTTCGGGCAGGTCGGTCTGGTTGCGGCCGGAGTGGGTGAACAGAATCTTGCCCAGGTGGCCCACCACCAGTGTCAGGGGTAAAATCTGGGGGCGGATTTATCGTAGTGGTAGCCCGCGTCTTTGGCGGCCTTGAAAATTTTCTGGGCCGCAAAGCTCCAGCTCAAAAGGCCGCGGGCCTGCTCCACGCCCAGATAGCTGTACAGCACGCCCGGTGCGTCGCAGATGATGGGAAACGGGAAATCAGAGCCCCGGGTGGCCGCCGCCACGCTCTGGGCCGAGGAGCGCACCACGCAGGCCAGCCGCACCCCTTTCAGGGCGGGCAGGGTCTTGAGATAGCGGGTGACATATTCCCGGGTGACCGGGTGGTCGAACCCGGGCAGAAAGATCATGCACAGCGGCCGGGTGCCCTCACACAGGGCGTAAAAATCGTTGCCCGGCACCGTGGGGGTGTCGTAGGTAAACCGGGGGGATGCTGGTCCCCACCAGATGCTCACTTTTCATGCCGCAATGCACATCCTTTCCATCTTCACCAACAAAGCAAGAAAAAAGGGTATTTCCTGCCTGCGGCGGGAAATACCCCTGCTGCACCCCCAGATCCCTATAAAAAAATCCACACACTGGCTTTTGCAAAGGCCAGCGGTGGATGGATTTCGATAAAAAGATCCCGCCCGGTCGTCTGCGGTCAATCAAACCTACCCTTACGGACAGGTGGGTGCCCTGTCTCCGGGTTCGCGCTTCCTCATCGAGCCTTCATGGTCGCCCCATGACGGGGAGGTCTGCAATCCACCGGGGAACTCCAGGCTCCCGTTGAATGATTAGTAGGATCATATAAACCGCAACAAATCGCGCCGGGCAGGAAGTCTTGCCTGGTAATTTGTCTGGAAAATAAGGGACTTACTCGATCTCGAACTGGTCGGACAGCCGCTTCTCAAACAGCTTGCTCACTTCCAGCAGAGTCTCGTCGTCGTCCACAACATCCAGATATTCGCCTTCATCATCCTCGCCAACGCTCAGAATGACCAGCTGTGCATCATCGTTCAGGTCATCCTCGTTCTCGGCGTATTCCACAACAGCCAGATAATGCACGCCCTTGTGGTCCAGCGCGTCGATCACCTCAAAGGTGACCTCGTTGCCGTCCTCATCCTCCAGCGTCATCAGGTCGGGCTGATCTTCCTCTTCGGTATTAGGGATTCTTGATTTCGTCAGACATAAGTTCGTTCTCCTGTATATCGTAAATCATAAAATCGTCATAACTGCCCTTTGCGGGAGTGCCCGTTGCTGGGTACTGCCTATAGTGTAGCGTTTTTTGCCTGCTCGTCAAGATGTTTTTCGCACAGAAATTGTGCAGCAAATTTTCACGCATTTTCCTCTCGCACTATTGGGCAGGAATATGGTATACTAAACGTTGAATCTTCAACGCAGAGAATTTTGGGGTTACCATAATACAGGATATGGAAAAGGGGGGGAAATGAATGCAGGCCAAAAAAATGGGCGCGGCACTGGCGCTGGGTCGGCACTGGTACTGGCGGGCTGCAGCGGGCTGCCCACCCTGCCGGGTCTTGGCGGCGGCAGCAAGCCCCAGAAGCATCAGCCGCCCGGCAGTAGAATCCGGGGAGCTGCAGTTTGCCCACCCAGCGGCAGGGGGACACCATTGCCGTGTTCGATACCTCAGCAGGCGTGTTCAAGGCGGTGCTGTTCCCCGGTGAAGCCCCGCAGGCCTATGATAACTTTGCAGGCCTGGTGCAGCAGCGGTTATTACAACGGCCTGACCGTTTCCCGGGTGGAAAAAGACTTTCCTTGTGGAGGCCGGGCAGGGGGCCGACGGCAAAGGCACCACCATCTGGAACGGCAGCCGCTGCCCGGCATTGAGGTGAGCGACAAGCTCCACCATTACTCCGGGGCCCTCTGCATGGGCCACGGACACCTCCGGCCAGTGCGCCAGCGTGTTCTACGTGGTGGAATCGCTGCCGGGAGAGCAGTCGGTAACGCAGGAACTGGTGGATCAGATGAACGCGGCAGCTACCGCGCCGAGGTCGTTTCCGCTTACCAGACCGCCGGCGGCGCGCCCTATCTCGACTACACCGATACCGTGCTCGGGCAGGTGTACGAGGGCATGGACGTGGTGGATGCCATCGGGCAGGCGGCGGTGGATGAGAACCAGAAGCCGACCTGAGGCCATCACCATCAACAGTGTGAGCATCGAGACTTATCAGGGATAAAAGGCACCCGCAAAAACAAAACAGGGACGGGAGCCCTTTGCGGCGTCCAGGCCAGAGCCTCCTTTTTGTCACGCAAGTGACAAAAAGGGGAGCAGTGGCAAAAGCGCCAGCGATGACGGAAGGAGTTGGTGTTCCTTGCGCCATGCAAGATAATCGTCCAGGATCACCGTAGCACTGACCGAATCCAGGATCTCCTTGCGGCGGCTGCCGTAGGTGCCGCTTTCGTCCAGAATGTCGGCGGCGGCGCAGGTGGTCTGGCGCTCGTCCCACATGCGCACCGGCAGTCCGCTCCAGAGTTCCACGGTTTTTGCCAGCTTGCGGCTTTTTATGGCACGCTCGCCCTCGGTACCGTCCATGTTCAGCGGCAGGCCGATCACGATCAGCTCGGCATCGATCTCCTCTGCCACTTCGCACACCCGTGCCGCCACCTTGTTGCGGGCCTTGCAGGGTGATCTGCGGGGTGATGGGGCTGGTAAGAAATTCGGTGCGGTCGCAGGTGGCAAGGCCGGTGCGGCTGTCCCCGTAATCCACGGCTAAAATCTTCATACAAAGTCCCCTCTGTGTGGAAAAGTTTTTTCTCAGTGTACCACAGCTGCAGGCAAAGGGTAGAGAATACACTTTTTTGAGAGGATTTTCGTGTTACAATAAACACAGAAAATCGTCAAGGAGGAAGTGCCCCATGCTGAAACTGGTTCTGGGCGCTTCCGGCAGCGGCAAAACCACCCTGTTGTATGCCCGCGTCAGGCCCGTGCCGAGGCAGGGCAGGCAGCATCCTGCTGGTGCCGGAGCAGTTTACTTCCAGCACCGAAGCGCGCATCTACCGGGAACTGGGGATGCCTCTTTCCGGCATGGTGGAAAGCTATTCCTTCACCAGCCTGGCCGAGCGCATCCTCTCCGCCGAGGGCGGCGCGGCGGTGCAGACCCTTTCGGATGCCGGGCGGACCGTGCTGGTCCGCCGCGCGCTGGAAGAGCTGCAGGACAACGTCCACTACTACTACCGCCACCGCCGCTGGCCGCCTTCTGCCAGATGGCCGCTGAGACCATCGACGAGCTGAAAAGCGCCGGGCCTTTCGGGGCAGCAGCTGGCATGCGCTGGCCCGGGACTGCGGCACGGAGAGCGGCAAACTCAGCGAGCTGGCCCTCATCTTCCAGGGGTATGAAACGCTGCTGGCCCACACCGGCATGGACCCCGCCGACCGGCTGGAGCTGGCGGCTGACCGGCTGGAAGCGGCACTGGCGGCGGGGAAACTGCCGGACTTTTTGCGGGACCGGGCGGTGTTTTGTTGACGAGTTCGACACCTTCAACGCCCCGAAAAAGCGGCTGATGGGTGCAATGCTGGCGGCGCTGCCCACGGTCACGGTGGCCTTGTGCGATGACGGGACCCCCATTGCAGCCGGGGGGAGATCTGAGTCTGTTCTCCGGCGCAAAGCAGGTGGCGGCGCAGCTGCGCCAGCTGGCCCGCAAAAACGGGGCCGAAGCGGCAGTGCCGGAGCTGCTGCGGAAAGGACCTGCGCCATCAGGATGCCCCGGCCTGGCGGCTGTGACCCGCCTGCTGGAAACAGGCCGCTGTGAACCTCTGCCCCGGAAACGCCGACGGGTTGTACCTGTTTGCGGCCGCCAGCCGGGAGGAGAAGAAGCCCGCGCACCGGCTGCGGCTATCCGCCGCCTGATGCGGCAGGGGTCCGCTGCGGAAAGATCGCCGTGGTCTGCCGCGACATTGCAAGTACCGGGCCGCCGTGCGGTATGAGTTCCGGATGGCGGACATCCCCTCTACTGCGATGAGCCTACCACGCCGGAGTTCAGCGCCCCGGCCACCGCCGTGCGAGCTCTGCTGGCTCTGACCCGGGGCGCGGAGCTCACCGAGCAGCTGACCACCCAGGCCAAGACCGGCCTGTGCAGCCTGACCGAGGAAGAGGTCTGCGCGTTGGAAAACTACGCCTATACCTGGGCGCCCCAATGCGGCGGCCTGGCGGGGCAGAGTTTACCAAAAATCCCAGGGGCTTTGGCGATATGGAACCCACCGAGGAGGATACTGCCAACCTGGCCCGGGCCGAGAAAGCCCGTGCCCTGCTGGTGGGGGCCGTGGACACCCTGCGGGGCAAGCTGCGCTCCGCCAATGCCTAGCAGATGAGCCGGGCCCTCTATTTCTGCCTCAAAGAATTGGGGGCCGAAGATCAGCAAACCAGCCTCATCGAGGCCATCCGCCGCCAGGGGCATCCCGGCAGCGGAGGAAGCTGCCCGGGAGTGGAACGTCGTCATGGGCCTGCTCAACGAGATGGCCCGCCTGCTGGGGAACAGACCGTCACGGTGGCGGAGTACGAGGACCTGTTCGGCCTGCTGCTCCGCGCTTCGGATCTGGGACACATCCCCCAGACGCTGGACGCCGTGGTGCTGGCTGGTGCTGGCAAAATGCGGCTGGACGACCCGGACTATGTGTTTGTTCTGGGGCTGGCGGAGGGCGAGTTCCCCACGGCTCCCGGCGAAAGCGGTTTGCTGACCCATGCGGACCGCGATGCCCTGATGGCGAATGAGATCGACCTGCCCGACTGCTTTGAGAACCGGGTGGTGCGCGAGCAGGTCTGTTTTTATAAGGCACTGACCGCCCCGGCCAAAGGGGCTTTGGATGAGCTGGCCCAAGGGACAGGGCCTGACCCTGTGCGCGGCCTTGGAGCCCATCGTGGAGGCGCTGGACCCTGCCCCACCGGAGCTGGAATTGGCTGACCTGGCCGCCACCCCGGCGGACGGGCTGGACTGCCTGGGCGGCGGCTGGCCCCTCACGGAGGTGGAGCGTGCCAGCCTGACCGAGGCCCTGCGCGCCACCGGGCACGGGACCGGAAGAAACCGAAGAACCGCAAGGCCTCGCCCTGCTCCGCCGGATGGCGGAAAGTGCCCCGGCAGGTGCACGACCTGCACGGCTCTGGAAGCGCTGCTGGGGCGGCGGCTCCGCATCTCCCCCAGCCAGCTGGAAAAATATTACACCTGTCGGTACGGCTATTTTCTGCAATATGTTCTAGGCCTCCGCCCCGCAGGCGGGCCGAGCTCTCCGCCGACCAGAGCGGCACCCTCATGCACTGGGTGCTCCAGATGGCGCTGGACCCGAACCCCGGCCCGGACAACCCCTGCGCCAACGCCATGACGCCTTTTTGGAGCTGGACGACGAGGCCATGGCGGCGCTGGCCTCCCTGCTGGTGGACGAGTACGCCAAGCGCTATCTGCCGGAGGACACGGCCCGCTTCGCCTACCTGCTCTCCCGCCTGAAAAAGAGCATGGCAGGCCTGCTTGTGCTACCTGCGGGACGAGCAGCGCCAGTCCAGCTTCCGCCCCGTGGCCTGTGAGCTGAAGATCGGCCGGGGGGGAGGATTCCGTCCCCGGGCAGACCTATCATCTCTCGGACGGGCGCACGGTGCAGCTGGTGGGCACGGTGGATCGGGCGGACGAATGGGTGGAAGAAGACGGCACCCGCTGGGTGCGGGTGGTGGATTACAAGACCGGCAGCAAAAAGCTGGACCTGAAAGAGGTCTACTGCGGCCTGGACTGTCAGATGCTGCTCTACCTGTTCAGCCTGACGCGGGACAAAAGCGGCCGTTTTACTGGGGCAGAGCCTGCGGGCGTGCTGTATCTGCTGGCCGACCCGGCCCCCGAGACGACCACCCGGGGCAAGGCCGCCCGGAGCATGGAATACAAGCTGGACGGCCTCGTCCGGGACGAGCAGAGGGTCTTCGACGCCATGGACGCCGCCGAGACGGGGCGGTATCTGCCGTTCTCGTTCCCGCAACGGTGCACCCAGTCCCTACCAGAAGGATAAACGGGCGGACATCGCCAAGCTGAACCGCATCGAGCTGCATCTGGATGACCTTGTCACCCAAATGGGCGAGCAGCTCTACGGCGGGCAGATCGACGCCGACCCGCTGGTGACGGGCCGCAGCCCCTGCCAGTGGTGCGACTACGGTTTCATCTGCTGCCATGAGGACGGCATCGGAGAGCGGGCGCTGGACGCCCCGGAAAAGCCTTTTGAACCCGAAGAAAAACCGAGAGGGAGGAAAAAGCATGAGCGAACCCAAATGGACGCCCGCCCAGCGCGCCGCCATTGCAGACCGGGGCGGTGCGCTGCTGGTGAGCGCGGCGGCGGGCAGCGGCAAGACCGCTGTCCTGACCGAGCGCGCCGTCCGGCTCATCACGGACCCGGACCACCCGGTGGACGCCGACCGCCTCCTCATCGTTACCTTTACCAACGCGGCGCCGCCGAGCTGCGGGCCCGCATCGGGCAGGCATTGCTCCGGCGCAGCCAGGCAGAGCCGGGCAACAGCGCCCTCCGCCGCCAGCGGATGCTGCTGCAGCGGGCCCCCATCTGCACCATTGATGCGTTCTGCCTCGATTTGCTCCACAAGCATTTCCAGGCGCTGGACATCCCGCCGGACTTTTCCCCCGCCGACCCTGGCAGTGTGGAAACCTTGCGGGCAGCGGCCCTCTCGGAGACGCTGGAGCACGCCTACGCCGACCCGGATTTCTGCGCCTTTGCCGACCTGTACGGCAAGGGGCGCACGGACCGGGCGGCGGGGGGAGACGATCCCTACACGTCTATGATTTCCTCCGTGCCCTGCCGGACTATGACAAAAAGCTGGACGAATTTTTAGCCCCGTGGGAAGCGGAAAACGGGTTTGCTTCCACCTGCTGGCACGACATCCTGCTGCGGGAGGCTGCCCGTGATGCGCAGTCGGCCCGGGAGCTGTTCGAGGCGGCGCTGGCGGATGCAAACACGGACGCTGTGCAGGAGCTGGGGAAGCACAGCTGAAAAAAACGCCTGCGGCCATCCGGAAAGCCGAAGAGGCGGTGCAGGAAAAATACGAGGAAGTCTGCGGCCGGCTGGAAGAAGCCGCCGCCCGGCTGGGCGAGGTGGAGCGGCTGGCCCGGGCCGGGGAGTGGACGTCCCTTTACGACAGGCTCACCCCTTATGTTCTGGGCATGGAGGAGACGCCGGGCCTGAAAGGCTCCCGCAGGCGGCTGAAAGGCGACCACAAGACCGCCATCAAGACCCGCGCCAGTGAGGCGGCGGACCTGTTTGAGACCATCTGCGGCCTTGTCTCCTGCAGCATGGAAGAGGCCGAGGCAGACCGGAAAGAAGCCCTGCCCCGGCTCCGGGCCCTGTTTGCGGCGGTGCGGGATTTTGATGCCCGCTTCTCCGCCAAAAAGCAGGAGCGGAAGCTGCTGGAATTCAGTGATTTTGAGCATCAGGCTCTCCGCCTGCTGCGGGACGCGGACGGCAAGCCCACCCCGCTGTGCGAGAGCATCCGGCAGAATTACGCCGCCGTGATGGTGGACGAGTATCAGGACACGAACGCCTTGCAGGACGCCCTTTACACCTGTCTCGCCACCCCCAGCGGGGATGATTTGTTCCTCGTGGGCGATTTGAAGCAGAGCATCTACCGCTTCCGTCAGGCTGACCCCAGCATCTTCCGGCAAAAGCTGGACCGCTGGCCCCTGCTGCCGGGCGGAGGTGCCCGCCCCGCCCGGAGGAGGGCACCCCGGGCCGGAACGCTCTATTGGCGCTGGATGCCAACTTCCGGAGCGCGCCGCAGGTGGTAGCGGGCATCAACTTTTGTTTGAGCAGCTCATGACCCCCCGCTGGGCGATACGGCTTACGGCGACGGCCAGCGGCTGGTGTGCGGTGCACCCGGAACGTACGCAGGCAGCGTGGAAGCGCACTTCCTGCCCGACGACACCGCGGAGACAGACGCGAATTTCATCGCGGAAAAAATCGAGCAGCTGGTGGCGGCCGGGGAGCCGGTGCGGGAGGGGAGCGCGACCCGCCCGGTCCGGTATGAGGACTGCTGCATCCTGCTGGCGGCCCGCGGCGATTTCCCGGCCTATGCCGAGGCGTTGACGGCCCGGGGCATCCCGGTTTATGCCGACGCCCGGGAGAACCTGCTGGACGCGCCCCACATCCGCCCCCTCATCGCCCTGCTGCGGGTCATCGACAACCCTGCGCAGGACATCTATCTCGCAGCTGCCATGCTGGGGCCGATGTTCGGCTTTACGGACGATGATCTTGTCCGTCTCCGGGCCCTGCAGCGCAAGACCAGCCTCTATGGCGCGGTGCTGGCGGCGCAGTGCTGCAGTGCAGAGCGACGGGAAGACAACGCGTTCACCCGGAAAGCTGCGGGCTTTTTATGCCCGCCTGACGGCCCTGCGCCGGATGGCCCGGAGCGTGCCGGTGGAGGAACTGCTGGAAGAAATTTTTGTTTCCACCGGCTATCTGGCGGCGCTGGGCGTTATGGAAAACGGCACCCGCCGCCGGGAGGACGCCCGGCGGTTTGCGGCGTTCTGCGCCAGCGTGGGCGGCAGCGGCATCTCGGCGCTGGTGCGTGCCATCGACGCGGCGGCGCAGGCCGGTTCTACCGGGCAGGACACTGTGCCCGGCGGTGCGCGGCCTGGCTGTGTGACCATCATGACCATCCACCGCTCCAAGGGATTGCAGTTCCCGGTGGTGTTTTTGGCGGACACGGCCCGGCGGTTCAATGCCGCCGACACCCGCCAGCCGGTGCTGCTCCACCGGGAGGTCGGCGCGGGACTCCGCCTCCGGCCCGAGGCGGGGAGGGTGCCTACAAGACCGCCGCCTATGCCGCCCTGGCCAATGTCCACGAGCAGGAAATGCGCAGTGAGCAGATGCGCCTGCTCTATGTGGCCCTGACCCGGGCGCAGGACGAGCTGATTTTGACCGTCCCGCTGGGGATGACCAAGACCACCAACCCCTTTGCCAAAGCGGCGGCGTTTTTGACGGCCGGGGCAGGGGAGACGCTGCACCAACAGGCGGCCTGCTTTGCCGACTGGCTGCGGGCGGCGCTGCTGGTGCACCCCTGCGGCGGGCCGCTCCGCCGCCTGGCGGAGAATCTGGAGCTGCCGTTTGTGGACACCCGGAGCACCATTGCGGTGACGGTTCATGACGCTCCGGCGGAGGCGGCGGAGCCGGAAACGACGGAAGAAATTCTCGAAACGGCCTCCGCCGACCCGGCCCTTGTGGAGACACTGCGGGCGGGCTTTGCCTGGCAGTACCCGACGGCAGCCCTGGCCGGGGTGCCTGCCAAGGTCAGCGTGACCAGCATCGTGCACAAGCAGGAGCAGACGACATTGGAGCGGCCCGCGTTCCTTTCCAAAGACGGCCTCACCGCCGCCGAGATGGGAACGGCCCTCCACGCCTTTCTGGAGCACGCCGATTTCGCAGCCCTTGCCGCCGGGCTTGCCGGGGGCGGGGATACACTGGCCGAGGCCATCCGCACCGAGCGCCAGCGGCAGGTGGAGGCAAAGCTTACCCCGCCGGAAATTGCCGGGAAGCTGGATGTGAGCAAGATCCGCCGCTTTGTGGAAAGCGAGGCTTTTGCCCGCATCCGGGCGGCAAAGCAGGTGCTGCGGGAGCTGGACTTCATCACGGCCCTGCCTGCCAGCGCGGTGCTGGCGGCACAGGGGAGTGCCCGGCCGCAGGCAGACTCCGCGGCCGCCCAGGCGAGGGTGTTGGTGCAGGGCATTGCAGACCTTGTGCTGGTGTTTGACGACCACATAGAAGAAGGAGAAGGAAGCCAAGAAGAACCAGAAAGTGGTCGAGGTCAAAGGAGACCCGCCTTTCGCTCAATATTGACACCAACGACTTCAACACCAAGCTGAACCAGACCGCCAAGTTTTTGGCAGCTGGCCACAAGGTGAAAGCTTCGATTCGCTTCCGCGGCCGTGAGATGGCGCACAGCGCACTGGGTGCCGACGTGCTGAAACGCTTTGCCGAGGCTCTGCCCCAGGCAAGCATGGATAAGCCGCCGGTGCTCGAGGGCCGCACGATGTCCATTCTGCTGATCCCGAAACCCAATAAGGACTAATTTTAGGAGGAAACTAAAATGGCTAAGATGAAACTGAAGACGCATTCCGGCGCTAAGAAGCGCTTTAAGCTGACCAAGAACGGCAAGATCAAGCGTGGCCACGCATTCCGCAGCCACATCCTGACCAAGAAGACCACCAAGCTGACCCGTGGCTACCGTCAGCCCAACTACGTTGACAAGACCAACGCCGCTACCATCAAGAGCATGCTGCCCTACGCCTAAGTGCGAGCCGCAGGCAAAGACATTCTAAGAGATAACTAAAGGAGATATAAAAAATGGCACGTATCAAAGGCGCAACCATGACCCACAAACGTCGCAAGAAGATGCTGAAGCTGGCTAAGGGCTTCTACGGCTGCAAGAGCAAGCACTTTAAGATGGCCAAGCAGCAGGTCATGAAGAGCGGCAACTACGCTCTGGCTGGCCGCCGCATGAAGAAGCGTCAGTTCCGCAACCTGTGGATCTGCCGCATCAACAATGCTGTCCGTCCTCTGGGCATGAACTACTCCACCTTTATGGCTGGCCTGAAGAAGGCAGGCATCGAGCTGAACCGCAAGATGCTGAGCGAGATGGCCATCAACGATCCTCAGAGCTTTGCTGCTCTGGTCGAGACCGTGAAGAACGCCTGATAAAGACCTGAAAGACGCCCGCGCGTAGTAAAATACGCGGGCGTCCTTTTTGTATATTTTAGTATCTTCTGGAGGACCGCATGGAAAAATGATCACCAGCCGGGAAAACGCAAAGATCAAATATGCCTGCCGCCTTGCTTCCAGCGGGGCGTTCCGGCGCAGTGAGGGAAAATTTCTGGCCGAGGGCCGCAAGCTCTGCCCGGAGCTCTGCCGCGGCGCGGTGCTGGAGACCCTGTTCTGCACCGAGGCAGCGCTGGAAAAATGCCCGGAGCTTTCGGAGCTGCCGGGCGAACACTACCTTGTGGAAGACCATGTGGCCGATAAGCTGGCCGACGTGGGTACCCATCAGGGCGTGTTCGGCGTGTTCCGCACGCCGGTGCACAAGATGGACGAGACAAAGACCGGCGGGCGGTATCTGGCGCTCGAGCGGGTGCAGGAACCCGGCAACGTGGGCACGCTGCTGCGCCCTGCCGCCGCGTTCGGCTTTGACGGCGTGCTGCTGAGCGATGGCTGTGCCAGCGTGTTTGCCCCCAAGACCCTGCGGGCCTCCATGGGGGCCGCCGTGCGGGTGCCGGTGATGGAGGTGGGGGCAATGCCTGCCGCCATTGCCGCCCTGCGGGCAAAGAACATCACCTGCCTTGCGGCGGCACTCTATCAGAGCCAGCCCCTGAGCGCGGCCCGGCCCGGCTACCCGGGCGGTGTCTGCGTAGTCATCGGCAGTGAGGGTCAGGGCCTGACGGAAGAGACCATTGCCGCCTGCAGCGGCACTGTGCGCATCCCCATGACCGACCGGGTGGAAAGCCTGAACGCCGGCATTGCGGGCAGCATCCTGCTGTGGCATTTCCGGGAGGAGAGCCTGTGACCGGGCCCGGCTTCGGCCAGACCAGTCTTTTCCCGCCCGAACCGGCCCCCGACCCGCTGCTCTGCTGGCTCTGGCTGGCAAACACGCTGGGCGCGGGCAGCAGCCATGCAGGCCGGGTGCTGGATGTGTTTGGCGGGGCGCAGGAGGCCTGGGAGAACCGGGATTCCGAGGCGTTCCGCAAAGCGGTGGGCAGCCCGGCCTTTGCCCGGGCCAACCTGCCCGACGACACCCCAGCGCATTACCGGGCCTTTGCGCGGCGGTGCGCGGCCCGGCGCATCCGCATCCTGCCCTATGACGACCCGGATTACCCGCTGGCGTTTTCCCGCATTCCCGATATGCCGCTGGTGCTCTACTGCACCGGCGACCCCCCCTGGCTCAATGAGCCGGGGGCTGTGGGGATGGTGGGCAGCCGCAGGCCCACCGAGTACGGCCTGCAGGCGGCGGCAGATCTGGGCAGCGGTCTGGCCAAAAACGGGGCCGTCATCGTGAGCGGTCTGGCCGATGGGCTGGACAGCGCCGGGCACCGGGCCGCAGTGAAGGAAAACTGCCCCACCATCGGGGTGCTGGGCGTGCCCATTGACCGCACCTACCCGGCCTCCAACCGGGAGCTGCGGAAAAAGATCGAGCAAAAAGGCTGCGTGATCAGCGAGTACCCGCCCGAGAGCGGCCCCGTTGGCCCCAACGGCTTTTTGCAGCGCAACCGGCTCATTGCGGCGCTGTCCTCGGCGCTGGTGGTGGTGGAAGCGCAGGAAAAGAGCGGCACCATGTCCACAGTCAACCATGCCGAGCGGTATGGCAAGCCGGTGTTCGTGGTGCCGGGCAGCATCTACTCGCCCAACTCAGCAGGCACCAACGCCCTGCTGCGGGAGGGCCGGGCCAAAGCCGTCTGCAAACCCGGCGACTTGTTCGGGGTGCTGGGCCTGCGGGGCGCGGCGGCTCCGGCGGCGGTGCGCTCTGCGCCTGACCCCATGAGCGAGACCGAGCGCAGGGTGCTGGCCTGTATCGGCCCCAAGGCAAAGGGCGTGGAGGAGCTGGGTGCGGCAAGCGGCCTGCCCACCGGCCTGCTGCTGGGCACCCTGATGAAGCTGGAGTTGGCGGGCCGTGTGACCTGCCTACCCGGCAAGCGGTATATTCTGCGCTGAACTGCGCAATTTAAGTTGAATGAAACCTCTCAGTCTCGCTGACGCTCGCCAGCTCCCCTAATAGGGGAGCCTTTGGCATTTCGTTGGGTTTTACTACCACCGTCAGGCTGGGAGTTTATAATATAGGAGAAGAGAACCATGGCGAAACTGGTTATCGTGGAGTCGCCTGCAAAGGCGAAGACCATTGGCAAATATCTGGGCAAGGATTACGAGGTCACGGCCAGCATGGGCCACATCCGGGACCTGCCCAAGTCCCAGCTGGGCATCGACGTGGAACATGACTACGCCCCCCAGTACATCAATATCAAGGATAAATCCAAGCTCATCAAGGAGCTCAAGGCAAAAGCCAAGCAGGCCGACGGCGTTCTGCTGGCAACCGACCCGGACCGTGAGGGCGAGGCCATCAGCTGACATCTGGCCAATATCCTGGGGATGGACCCCCACGAACCTAACCGCGTGACCTTGGACGAGATCACCAAAAAGGGCGTGCAGAAGGGCATGGCCAATCCCCGTGCCATCGACGAGGATCTGTTCAACGCCCAGCAGGCCCGCCGCATCCTCGACCGTCTGGTGGGCTATAAGCTCAGCCCTTTTCTGTGGCGGAAGGTGCGCCGGGGCCTGTCGGCGGGCCGTGTCCAGAGCGTGGCGGTGCGGCTGATCGATGACCGCGAGAAGGAGATCGAGAACTTCAAGCCCGAGGAATACTGGAACGTGGATGCCACGCTGGGCACCGGCCACAAGAGCTTTACCGCCCGCCTGGCTTCTGACAGCACCGGCAAAAAGCTGCTGCCCAAAAACGAGGCAGAGGCCCGGGCCATCGAAAAGGGTCTGGAGGGTGCCGAGTACACCGTGGGCGAACTGAAAAAAGGCAAGCGGGCCAAGCAGCCCACCCCGGCCTTTATCACCAGTACCCTGCAGCAGGAGGCCTCCCGCCGCCTGGGCTTTACGGCTACCCGTACCATGCGTGCAGCCCAGACCCTGTACGAAGGCGTGGACATCGCGGGCCACGGCACCATGGGTCTGATCACCTATATGCGTACCGACAGCCTGCGCATCTCCGATGAGGCGGTCGCCGCTGCAAAGGAGTATATTGCGGACGCTTACGGCGAACAGTATATCTGCCCCTACAAGCGCACCTGGAAGACCAAGAGCGCGACCGCCGCGCAGGATGCCCACGAAGCCATCCGTCCCTCGGTGCCGTGGCTGACCCCTGACGAGGTGGACAAGAGCATCAGCGGCGATACCGCCAAGCTCTACCGGATGATCTGGAGCCGCTTTATGGCCAGCCAGATGGCGGCCTGCGTGCAGGATACCGTGAGCGTGACCGTGTACGCGGGGGACTACCGCTTCAAGGCCAGCGGTTACACTGTGACCTTTGATGGCTTTACCGTGCTGTACGAGGAAGCCACCGATGAAAAGGAAAAAAGAAGGAGACCAGCCTGCCCCCGCTGGAACAGGGCCAGCTGCTCAAGCTCAAGGAGCTGAAGAGTGAGCAGAAATTCACCCAGCCCCCCGCCCGCTACACCGAAGCGACCCTGATCAAGGCGCTGGAGGAAAATGGCATTGGCCGTCCCTCGACCTATGCGCCCATCATCACCACCATCATCGACCGCGGCTATGTGGAGCGGGAGCAGAAAAAGCTCAAGCCCACCCTGCTGGGCCGCGCCGTGGACGGCCTGATGCTGGAGCAGTTCCCCCATATCGTGGACGTGGACTTCTCGGCTGAGATGGAGAAGAACCTGGATAAGATCGAGAGCGGCAAGGCCGATTGGCACAAGACCGTGGATGATTTCTATCAGGGCTTTGCCGCCAGCCTGGAACAGGCCGAAAAGAACATGGAGGGCAAGAAGGTCAAGGTGCCGGACGAGCCTTCCAGCGAGGTTTGCGACCTCTGCGGCCGCCCCATGGTCGTCAAGGTGGGCAAGTACGGCAAGTTCCTGGCCTGCTCCGGCTTCCCCGAGTGCCGGGGCACCAAGCGTCTGGTCAAGGACACCGGCGGTGTTTGCCCCAAGTGCGGCAAGGGCCGGATGCTGGAGCGCAAGAGCGCCAAGGGCCGCATCTACTACGGCTGCGAGCGCTACCCCGACTGCGACTTTATGACCTGGGATACCCCGGTGCCCACCAAGTGCGAAAAGTGCGGCTCCACCCTGTTCCGCAAGGGCTCCAAGCTCTACTGCGCAAAAGAGGGCTGCGGCTTTGAGATGCCGGTGCCGAAGAAGGATTGATCAAACCGATAAACTGTCTCGCCCTCTCCGGCATCGCCTGCGCGATGCCACCTCTCCCAAAGGGAGAGGCAATGGCGGCAAACGGGCAGCTGCTGCTGACCGGGATGCTGCACAGGCTCCCCCTTTGGGGGAGCTGGACGCAAAGCGGCCTGAGAGGGCGAGGATGCTGAAGGATGAAATTATGAGTTACAAAGTAACTGTATTGGGTGCCGGTCTGGCAGGCTGCGAGGCGGCACTGTGGCTGGCGGGCAAGGGCGTTCAGGTAACGCTCTACGAGCAGAAGCCCACCCACTTTTCCCCGGCTCACAAGAGTGCGGGCTTTGCGGAGCTGATCTGCTCCAACAGCCTGAAGGCCGAGCGCCTGGATTCTGCTTCCGGCCTGCTGAAAGAGGAGATGCGCCGGATGGGCAGCCAGCTGCTGGAAGCCGCCGAGGAGGCCCGTGTGGCCGCGGGCGGCGCATTGGCCGTGGACCGGGACGCATTCAGCGCCGCCGTGACCCGGCGGGTGGAGGAGTGCCCCAACATCACTGTGGTGCGGGAGCAGGTGGAGCACATCGATGAGAGTGCACCCATTCTGGTGGCCACCGGCCCCCTGACCGATGGTGCGCTGGCCGACGAGATCGGCCGCCTGACCGGCGATGAGCGGCTCCATTTCTATGATGCCGTAGCTCCCATCGTCACGGCCGAGAGCCTGGATTACAACAAGGTGTTCGCCGCTTCCCGGTACGACCGGGGCGAGGCCGATTACCTGAACTGCCCCTTCAATAAGGCAGAGTATGAGGCTTTCCACGCCGCGCTGGCTTCGGCAGAGCGTGCCCCGCTCCATGCCTTCGATGCCGGTGCGGAGCAGGGCGCACAGCCCGACCCCGATGCCCACGGCAAAAAGGCGGATACCGTCACGGTCTACGAGGGCTGTATGCCCATTGAGATCATGGCTGCCCGGGGTGCTGATACCATGCGCTTCGGCCCCCTGCGCCCGGTGGGCCTCGTTGACCCGCGCACCGGCCACCGCCCCTGGGCCAATGTCCAGCTCCGGGCTGAGAACAAGGATCGGACGCTCTACAATATCGTGGGCTTCCAGACCAACCTCAAGTGGGGAGAGCAGAAGCGGGTGTTCAGCATGATCCCGGGGCTTGAGAATGCGGAATTTGTGCGGTATGGCGTGATGCACCGCAACACCTTCCTCGATGCGCCCCGTGTGCTGGACGCGGGCCTGTTCCTGAAGGAGCACCCCAATGTTCTTTGCGGGCCAGATCACCGGCTTTGAGGGCTATATGGAAAGCGCTGCCTGCGGCCTGCTGGCGGCCCGCAGCCTGTATGCCCGGCTGGAAGGCAAAGAGCTGCCCGCGCCGCCTGTGGATACCATGTGCGGCGCGCTGATCCAGTATCTGACCACTGAGAACAAACATTTCCAGCCCATGGGCGCGAATATGGGCATCCTGCCCCCGCTGCCGGCCGAGAGCCGTCCCCGTGACAAGCGCCTGCGTTACATGGCCGTGGCCGAGCGTGCCGTGGCCAGCTTCCAACAGTGGCTCAACGAAACTGCTCTTTAAGAAGGGAGAAACCCTATGAAAATTATCGTTGATATGATGGGCGGCGACAACGCCCCGCTGGCTGTGCTGGAAGGCACCGCACAGGCTGTGAAGGAATACGGTGTGCAGGTCATCGGCGTGGGCAGCGAGGAGCTGGTGCGCAAGACGGCTGCCGAGCACAATATCCCGCTGGACGGCATCGAGCTGGTCAACTGCACCGAGACCATTGAGATGTGCGATGAGCCTGCAAGGGCCATCCGCAGCAAGAAGGATTCCTCCATCGTGGTGGGCCTGAACCTGCTGAAGGAGGGAAAGGGCGATGCCTTTGTCTCTGCCGGAAGCACCGGCGCGCTCCATGTGGGCGCAAGCCTCATCGTGCGCACCCTCAAGGGCGTAAAGCGCCCGGCCCTGGCCACCATGGTGCCGGCCAAAAACAAGGCCTATCTGCTGCTGGACTGCGGCGCGAATGTGGAGTGCCGCCCCGAGATGCTGGCTGCCTTTGCCGTGATGGGCAGCTGCTATGTCAACAAGGTGGAGGGCCGCACCGCACCCACCGTGGCGCTGGCAAACAACGGTGCCGAGGAGAGCAAGGGCACCCCCGATGCTCCGGGAAGCCCACCAGCTGCTCAAGGCAACACCGGGCATCCGGTTCGTGGGCAACATCGAGCCCCGTGACGTGCCCAACGGTGATGTGGATGTGGTGGTCTGCGACGGCTTTACCGGCAATGTCATCCTCAAGCTGACCGAGGGCGTGGCCAAGATGCTGCTGGGGATGCTCAAGGAGATGTTTCTGGCAAACCTCGGCGGCAAGATCGCCTACCTGCTGCTCAAGAGCGGCGTGGGAAGCCTCAAGCACCAGATGGACAGCGAGGAGTACGGCGGCGCACCCTTCCTGGGCGCCAAGCAGCCGGTCATCAAGGCCCACGGCTCCTCCAAGGCCAAGGGCATCAAGAACGCCATCCGGCAGGCAAAGACCTGCGTGGAGAACGACCTGTGCGGCACCATGCAGAGCGCGCTGGATGAGCTGACAACCTCTCAGGCCGACTGACATCGGCCAGCTCCCTGGCAGGGGAGCCAAGAAAGAACGATTTTTGACATAAAGGGAGTAAGAAATCCATGAGCCATCAGTTGGAAACAATTATTGGTTACAAGTTCAAGAATCCGAAGCTGCTGGAGACGGCGCTCACCCACACCAGCTACGCCAAGAGCCGCACGCCGGTGCAGCACAACGAGCGGCTGGAATTTCTGGGCGACAGCGTGCTGCAGATCGTCTCGGCAGATTATCTGTTCCACGCCTACGCCGACCGGCCCGAGGGCGACCTGACCCGCATCCGTTCCAGCCTGGTCAGCGAGGGCGCATTGTTCCAGTTTGCGCAGGAGATCAATCTGGGCGAGTATCTGCGCCTGGGCCGGGGCGAGGAACGCTGCGGCGGCCGCACCCGCCCCAGCGTGGTGTCCGATGCCTTTGAGGCCGTCATCGCCGCCCTGTATCTGGACGGCGGCATGGAGGTGGCAAAGAGCTTCATCCTGCCCTTCATCACCGAGGGCAAGCACGCTGAGGCCGATTACAAGACCCGCCTGCAGGAAATCGTCCAGCAGAACCCCGAGGAGCGGCTGAGCTATGTGGTGGAGCAGGAATCCGGCCCCGACCACAACAAGCATTTCGTGGTGGCTGTCCGCTTCAACTCCGATAAGGTCGCCCGGGGCGAGGGCCACAGCAAAAAGCTGGCCGAGCAGCACGCCGCCCGCGAAGCCCTCAAGCTCCTGGGCGTGATAAAGGAAAAGTAAATGGTATTCAAGGAACTGGAGATCCAGGGCTTCAAGAGCTTTCCCGATAAGGTCAAGATCACCTTTGACGAAGGCGTGACCGGCGTGGTGGGCCCCCAACGGTTCGGGCAAGTCGAACCTGTCCGATGCCGTGCGCTGGGTGCTGGGCGAGACCAGCGCCCGCCAGCTGCGCGCCGCCGGAAAGATGGAGGATGTCATCTTTGGCGGCACCCGGCGGCGGGGGGCCATGGGCTTTGCTCAGGTGCGCCTGACGCTGGACAACAGCAGCCACGCGCTGGATGTGGAAGCGGACGAGGTGACCATCGGCCGTAGGTATTACCGCTCCGGCGAGAGCGAGTACAGCATCAACGGGCAGATCTGCCGCCTGAAGGATGTGTATGAGCTGCTGCTGGATACCGGTATCGGCCGCGATGGCTACTCGGTCATCGGGCAGGGCCGCATTGCCGAGATCGTGGCGGCCAAGAGCAGCGAGCGCAGGGAGATCTTTGAGGAGGCCTGCGGCATTGCCAAATACCGCTACCGCAAAAACGAGGCCGAGCGCCGCCTTGCCGCCGCCGCCGAAAATCTGGAACGCCTGCGGGATATCCTGGGCGAGCTGGAGGCCCGGGTGGGCCCGCTGGAAAAAGAGAGCGAAAAGGCCCGGAAGTTTCTGGAACTGAGCGCCCGGCGCAAAACGCTGGAGGTGACCCTGTGGACGGACGGCGTGCACCGGGCCAAGGAAGCCGTGCGCCGTCAGGTGCGGGATTACGAGACAGCTCAGGCCGAGTATGAGCGGTTTGACCGGGAGGCCAGAGCCGCCGAGGCCGAGGCTGAGAAGATCCGTATGCAGGCACAGCAGCTGACCATTGCCGTCGAGCGCCTGAATGGGGATATTCGCAGCATCACAGAAGAGCTTTCCGGCAGCGACAGCCGAATCGCCGTGCTGGAAAACGACATTGCCCGCAACGAGGAAAGCGCCGCAGACCTGCGGGCAGAGATCGCCGCCGGGCAGCAGGACAGCACCGAGGCCGCCGCCGCGCTGGGACGCCACCGCGCTGTGGCAAAGAGCATGGAGCTGGCGGGCAGGAAGCTGGCCGCAGAGCTGGATGCCCTGAACGATGAGCTGGTGCGCCTGACCCGGGAAAACGACCAGAGCGGTGCCCGCCGGGATACCCTGCGGGGCGAGGTGGCGGCCCTGACGGCCCGGCACACCGAAGCGCAGGTGGCTCAGGCCGCCGCCGAGGCTGCTGCTGAGACGGCCCTGAGCCGTCTGCCTGCGTTGGAAGAAGCTGCCGAGGTACTGGCTGTCCAGCGGGACGACGCAAAGCAGGATCTGGAGGATACCGTGCGGTACCTCACTACGCTGGCCGAGAATGAGCAGCAGCTCAAAAATATCCGGGCCGGTCTGGAACTCAAACTGAAGAGCCGCCGCGCCGCGCTGGAGGAAGCCGACCGTGCCGAACAGCAGCTGAACCGGGAGCTGGATGCCGCCCGCCAGCGGCTTTCCGTGCTGCGGGAGCTGGAAAAGAACATGGAAGGCTACCAGAATTCCGTTAAGACCGTGATGCGGGCGGCATCCGCCCGGCGGCTGCGGGGCATCATCGGGCCGGTGTCCTCCATCCTGCGGGTGGAGCCGGGCCGGGAGGTCGCCATTGAGACCGCGCTTGGCGGTGCCCTGCAGAACATCGTGGTGGAGAACGAAGCCGCTGCCAAGGCAGGCATCGCCCTGCTGCGGAGCGAGAACGCGGGCCGCGCCACCTTCCTGCCGCTGGACACAGTCCAGCCCGGTGTGTTCCGGGGAAAACTGTCCGGCTCGGCAAGGCTGGCAAGCAGTCTGGTCCAGGCCGATGCACGGTACAGCGACATCGTGTCCAATCTGCTGGGCCGCATCATCGTGGTGGATGATATCAACGAGACCTCCCGCGTGGCCCGGGACAACGGTTTCCGCAGCAAGGTCGTCACGCTGGATGGTCAGGTGGTCAATGCGGGCGGCAGCTTTACCGGCGGCAGTGTCCAGCGCAGCGCGGGTTTGTTCACCCGCAAGCAGGAGCTGGAGGAGCTGCGGGTCAAGGCTGCGAAATTACAGAAGGAATGCCTTGCCGCTCAGGAAAAGACCGACCAGTGCAAACAGCAGGCAGATGCTCTGAACGCAGAGCTGACCGCCGCCAGCAGTGAGCAGATCACTGCCGCCAACGACCGTGTGCGGGCCGAAGCAGAGCGCAAGCGGCTGGAAGCCGCCATGGAGCAGGCCGAGACGGCCCTTGCCGCGCGGCAGAAGGAGATCGACACCCTGAACACCCAGCTGGCAGACAGCCGGGAAAAGGCCGCGCAGGCCGAAGCACAGGAAAAGCTGCGCTGGCCGGGGAGATCGAAGCAAAATCGGGCGAGCTGAACCGCATTGCCGAGGGAGACGATGCGTTTCTGACCCGGCAGCGGGCGCTGGCCGAGCAGGTGAGCGCCAAGCGGCTGGAACAGGTGAGCCGCCAGAAGGATGCCGAGCTGGCGCAGGCGCAGATCGAAGCGCTGGAACAGCGCACCCGGGATGCCGAGAGCCGGCGGGCCTCTCTGGAAGAGAGCCTTGCCGCTCTTGCCGCCCGCAGTGATGCCTGCCGGGCCGAGATCGAGGCCATCCGCAAGGCCAAGACCGACAGCCGGGCGGAGATCGAAGCGAAGGAAGCCGAGATCCGGAAGGCCACCGAACAGCGGCTTTCCTGCCAGCAGGCCGAGACCGAGGCACTGGCCCGGGCCCGCACTGCTGCCGACAGCCGCGAGGAGATGGGCCGGGAGATGGCCCGTCTGGCCGAGCGGAAAGCAGCCGCTGAGAGCGAATACGATGCCACTGCCGCCAAGCTCTGGGATGAATACCAGCTGACGGTGAGCCAGGCTGAGGAGCTCTGCGTGGAGTTCGACAGCCTGCCCGCCCTGCGGGCGCAGGTGGCCGATCTGCGCAATCAGATCCGGGCGCTGGGCAATGTGAACGTCAGCGCCATTGAGGAATATCAGGAGGTCAGGGAGCGGTACGATGCCCTGAGCGCTCAGGTGGCCGATGTGGAGGGCAGCAGGAACGAGCTGACACGGATGATCGCCAGCCTGTCCGGCCAGATGAAGGAAATCTTCACCGACAGCTTCCGGGCTATCAACGAAAATTTTGGCCGCATCTTTGCCGAGCTGTTTGGCGGCGGCGAAGCCAGCCTTGTGCTGGAGGATGAAAGCGATGTGCTTTCCTGCGGCATCGGCATTCAGGTGGCACCGCCGGGCAAAGTCATCAAGAATCTGGAAGCCCTTTCCGGCGGTGAACAGGCGCTGGTGGCCATCAGCATCTATTTTGCGATTCTGGCCGTCAACCCGGCACCGTTCTGTATCCTGGACGAGATCGAAGCCGCCCTGGATGATGCCAATGTCAGCCGCTTTGCACAGTATCTGCGCCGGGTGAGCGACAAGACCCAGTTCATCGTCATCACCCACCGCCGCGGTACCATGGAGGCCGCCAATGTCCTGTACGGCGTGACCATGCAGGAGGACGGCGTGTCGAAATTGCTCAAGCTGGATCTGGAACAGGTTGACGCGACGCTGGTTTCGTAGGTATAATATGCAATGTGGACTAAACCTCTCCGTCAATGCTTCGCATTGCCACCTCTCCTAGTAGGAGAGGCCTTGGCAGTTGGGTAAAGCTTGCTGGATACGCCAGAGGCTCCCCCTACCAGGGGAGCTGGCGGGCGCAAGCCCGACTGAGAGGTTGTACAAAGAAAAACGTAAGAGAAAGGACCGAAAATGGGCCTCTTTGGATTTGGCAAAAAAGAAAAAGATAAGATGAAGGACGGCCTCGAAAAGACCCGCACGGGCTTCTGGGGCAACATTATGAATACCCTCACCGGCAGCAAGATCGATGATGATCTTTACGATGAGCTGGAAGAGCAGCTCATTCTGGCCGATGTGGGCGGTGAAGTGGCCATCAAGTTGGTGGACAAGCTGCGGGACCGGGTGAACGAGAAGGGCCTGAAAACCGGGGAGCAGGCCAGCGATGAACTGCGCGACCTCATTGCCGATGAGATGCGCCCCGAAGCTGAGATGGACCTGAGCGGCACGCCCGCCGTCATTCTGGTCATTGGAGTGAACGGGGTGGGCAAGACCACCAGCATTGCAAAGCTGGCGGATTACTACACCCGCGAGGGCAAAAAGGTGATGCTGGCTGCAGGCGATACCTTCCGTGCCGCCGCCAGCGAGCAGCTGGAGATCTGGGCCGACCGGGCGGGTGTGCCCCTTGTCAAGGCGGGCGAGGGCGCAGACCCCGCTGCTGTCATTTTTGACACGGTCAAGTCGGCCACCGCGCGCGGCTATGATCTGGTCATTGCGGATACCGCAGGCCGCCTGCACAACAAGGCAAACCTGATGGCAGAGCTTTCCAAGATCAGCCGCAGCGTCAAAAAGGCCAGCCCCGAGGCCAGTCTGGAGACCCTGTTGGTGCTGGATGCCATCACGGGCCAGAACGCCATCAGCCAGGCCCGGGAGTTCTGCAAGGCGGCAAACGCCACCGGCATCATCCTGACCAAGCTGGACGGCACCGCCAAGGGCGGCTGTGTCGTGGCGGTCAAGCAGCGGCTGGGTCTGCCCGTGCGGTTCATCGGCGTGGGTGAGGGCATCGATGACCTGATCCCCTTCACCCCGGAGGGCTATGTGGAAGAGCTGCTGCCCCGGCAGTGGAAGCATTGAGGAGGCGCGGAAGATGAAAATTTGTGCAGCGACCGGCAACGTCGGTAAGCTCCGTGGACTGCGGCGCATTCTGGAAGCGCAGGGCCACGAGGTGGTCAGCCAGAAGGAGCTGGGCATCACCATTGAACCCGATGAGACCGGCACCACTTTTGAGGAAAACGCCCTCATCAAGGCCGAGACCATCTGCAAAGCCAGCGGCCTGCCCACCATCGCCGATGACTCGGGCCTCTGTGTGGATGCGCTGGAGGGTGCCCCCGGCGTGTACAGCGCCCGCTACTGCGGCCGCCACGGCGATGATGAGGCCAACAACGACAAGCTGCTGGAGAATATGCAGGATGTCCCGGCGGAACAGCGGGGCGCAAAATTTGTGGCCGCTGTCTGCTTTATCCTGCCCACCGGCCGGCACCTGACCTGCCGGGGCGAGTGCCCGGGCAAGGTGGCCTTTGCGCGCCTGGCGGGCGATTACGGTTTTGGCTATGATCCGCTGTTCATCCCCGATGAATGCGGCGTGGGCAAGGCGGAAAAGCGCCCCAATACCGAGGGACGCAGCTATGCCCAGCTTACCCCGGACGAAAAGGATGCCATCAGCCACCGCGGTGTGGCGCTGGCAAAGCTGGAAAAAGAATTACCTGAATTTCTGAAATAAAAGGAGAAAAAATTATGTTGACGAGCAAACAGCGCGCCATTCTGCGCGGCAAGGCAAACACCATGGACCCCGTTTTCATCGTGGGCAAGGGGGAGATCGACGAGACCATGATCCAGGGCGTGAAGGACTGCCTGGATGCCCGGGAACTGATCAAGCTCAAGGTGCTGGAGAGCAGCATGTACAACGCCCGTGAGGCTTCTGTCAAGCTGGCAGAGGCCACCGGTGCCGACTGCGTGCAGGTCATCGGCTCCAAATTCGTGCTCTATCTGCAGAAGAAGAAGGACAGCGCCTACGCTGACCTGCTGAAATGAGGCTCCTGCTGTACGGCGGCACCTTTGACCCGCCCCACTACGGCCACCTGAACAATCTCCGCGCCGCCGCTGCCCGGGTCTGCCCGGACCGCGTGGTGGTCATGCCTGCGGGCGTCTCCCCCTTCAAGCAGTCCACTGCCGCCCCCGGCAGCGCCCGGGTGGAGATGTGCGCGTGCTTCCGTGCACTGGAAGCGGAGGGGCTGTTCCGGCGCTGTGTGTCAGCGGCTGGGAGGTGGAGCAGGCCGCGCTGGGCAGGCGCAACTATACGGTGCTCACGCTGGAAATGCTGGCCCGGACTTACCCGGAGGCCGAGCTGTACATGGCCATGGGCAGCGATATGCTGCTGAGCTTTGACAGCTGGCACCGCTGGCAGGAAATCCTGCGGCTGGCCCGGCTGGTGGTCACGAGCCGGAATGTCGGCGACGCGCCGGAGCTTCACGCCAAGGCAAAGCAGATGGACCCCACCGGGGCACGCATCCTGTTTGCACAGGTCGAGGCTCTGCCCATGGCCAGCAGCAACCTGCGTGCCCGCCTTGCAGCAGGGGAAGCGTGTGAAAATGAACTGCCCGTCCTCGTGCGCCGGGTCATCCGGCGGGAGGGGCTTTACCGGGCAGACAGAGGGGAAAGCGGAAACCATGAATCTGAAACAGGCAAAGGAGCTTGTGCGCGGCCGGTTGAGTGATAAGCGCTATGAGCATACCTTGAATGTAAGAAAAAAATGGCCGTCAAGCTGGCAAAGCGGTATGGCGTGGATGAGGACAAGGCCGCGCTGGCCGCCCTGCTGCACGATTCGGCCAAGGAGATCAGCAAGGACGAGATGCGCGCCATCATGCGGGCCAACCCGGAACTGGCCGAGGGCGGCGAAGAGCGTCCCACCCCGGTGTGGCACGGCATCTGCGCCGCCATCCTGGCCCGCACCGAGTGGGGCGTGGAGGATGAGGCTGTGCTTTCGGCCATTGCCTGCCATACTGCGGGCAAGCCCGGTATGAGCAGGCTGGATAAGATCGTCTATCTGGCGGATATGTCCAGCAAGGAGCGGGACTGGCCCGGGGTGAACAAGCTGCGCAAGCTGGAGCTGAAGGATCTGGATCTGGCCATGCTGGCAGCCCTCAGGCAGACGAACGACTTTGTGCTCTCGCAGGACAAGCCCCTGGACCCCATGTCCAAGGCGGCCTACGATGAGATCAAAGCAGAGGTGGATGCCCGGGCTGCAAAGGCCGGGTGAGCCTGTTTTTGCACACACCCTGCTCCGGAAAAGAATACCGATTCAGATTGTGGGTAAGAATGCTATACTATGGAACATGACGACAGTCTCTGTCGGAATAAAAAGCTGGAGGAACCGAACGAATGAGTCAAGGTCCGCGTCATATCAATACAGACCGCTCGCTGAACCGTCCCACGGAGCAGCGCCCCACGGAGGCTTCAGCCCTGCATCAGGTGTCGCTGTCCGGGCAGCCGGATTTCTTCCAGAACGAACAGCCCGCACCCCAGCGGCCGGACCCGCCCCGCCAGAGCGCGGGTGGCGGACGCGGCGGCAATGGCGGCAGTCGGCCGCCCCGCGCACGCGGCCCCCGCTGATGCGCCCCGCCGCCGCAAAAAGAAAAAAAGACCCCCGTGTGGCTGCCGATGGCCGTGACGCTGGCGGTGCTGGCCGTGATCTCGGGCGTGGTGGTCTACGCCGTGAACATGGTGAACAAGGTGGAGGATAATCTGAAGCCCGAGGAGAACGCGACCTCGCTGGTGGAGGAGATCCAGACGCTGGAGGAATATAAGGGCGATGTGGTGAACATCCTTGTCTGCGGCATCGATTATGAGGAGGGCCGCGCCTATTCCTCGGACGGCAGCAACGACGGCATGACGGATATGATCCTGTACTGCCAGTTCGATATCAAGGGCGGTGCCCTGCGGATGCTGCAGATCCCCCGCAACAGCCTTGTTGCGACCCAGAACCGCAAGATCACCCTTTCCAACGGCAAGACCTACGCGGCTACCAACTATCAGATCAACTCGGTGGCCCTCTCCAACGGCGGCGACATTGCCGCGCTGGCGGAGGTCATCTATGACCAGTACAAACTGCCCATCGACTACTATGTGACCATTGATATGCAGGCACTGGTGGAGATGGTGGACAACTTCGGCGGCATCGAGGTCTATATCCCCCACGATATGTCCTTTGCAGGCAGCGCTCTCAAGAAGGGCTACCGCAATCTGGATGGCACATCGGCAGAGTTCTTTGTCCGCTGCCGCCACGGCGAGGGCTACGCCAACTCGGATATCGACCGCCTGAACATGCAGCGCTATTTCTATGCCGGCCTGTTCAAGCGGGTACGCAGCATGGGCGTGACCGATGTCATTGCGCAGCTGCCCCTGATCTTCAACAACTATATCCACACGGATATGGATCTGACCACCATCGCCAAGATGCTGGTGTCCTTCACCCGCATCGACAGCGCCAACATCATGCTGGCGCAGACCCCTGTTTTCATGGGCGTGCCCAATGTGGGCAAGACCAGCAGCTTTGACGGCTACTCCTGCGTGGTGCCGGATGCCGGTTCCATTGCAGAGCTGCTGAACACCTATTTCCGCAATTACACCGGCCCCGTGAGCGCCGAGGAAATGAACCTTGTGACCAACAACTGGCCCCACGGCACCGCTTCCACCAGCGCCAACGTCCAGTTCGTGGGACAGCTGGACAAGGAGTCCGATGATGCCATCCTGAGCGGCGATACCGACGTGGCAGGTGCGACCACCACCGACGGCCAGGCCGCGGGACAGTAACAAACCAGAGAGGAGACTTTTATGGAAAACAAGATCGACAGCAAGACCCTTGCCATTGAGATCGCAAAGGTTCTGGACAAGAAAAAAGGCCCAGGATGTCCGCGTGCTCAAAGTGGAGAGCCTGACCGTTCTGACCGATTACTTCGTCATTGCTTCCGGCACCTCCACCACCCAGGTGGGTGCTCTGGCCGACGAGGTGGAGTACGAGCTTTCTCAGAAGGGCATCGAGCCCTACACCACCGAGGGCTTCGACTCCAAGAACTGGGTGCTGCTGGATTATTCCAGCGTCATCGTGCACGTCTTTGTGCCCAACACCCGCACCTACTATGATCTGGAACATCTGTGGGCCGATGGTGAGCCCATGGATATCTCGGAATATCTGATCCCGGAAAACAGTCTGTAAGCTTCCCTGCCTGCAAGGGCGGCTGCCGAATATGAGGAGTGATTGAAAGCTATGAAGTATGATTACAAGGCCGTTGAGGCCAAGTGGCAGAAGGTGTGGGAGGACGAAAAGACCTTCCATGTCGAGATCGACCACAAAAAGCCCAAGTTCTATGCACTGGTGGAGTTCCCGTATCCCTCGGGTGCGGGCCTGCATGTGGGCCACCCCGCAGCTATACTGCCCTGGATGTGGTCAGCCGCAAGCGCCGCCAGAACGGCTACAACGTGCTGTACCCCATGGGCTGGGATGCCTTCGGTCTGCCCACCGAGAACTTTGCCATGAAGAACCACATCCACCCGGCCATCGTCACCAAAAAGAATGTGGATCACTTCCGTGAGCAGCTCAAGGCGCTGGGCTTCTCCTTTGACTGGGATCGCGAGATCAACACCACCGACCCCGAGTACTACAAGTGGACCCAGTGGATCTTCCTGCAGCTGTACAAGCACGGCCTGGCCTACAAGAAGCAAATGAACGTCAACTGGTGCACCGGCTGCAAGTGCGTGCTGGCAAATGAGGAAGTTGTCAACGGCGTGTGCGAGCGTTGCGGCAGCGAGGTCGTGCACAAGGTCAAGAGCCAGTGGATGCTCAAAATCACCGCTTATGCCGACAAGCTGATCGACGGCCTGGATGGTCTGGATTACATCGAGCGCGTTGCCACCCAGCAGAAGAACTGGATCGGCCGCAGCCATGGTGCAGAGGTGAACTTCGGTACCACCGCAGGCGATACCCTGACGGTTTACACCACCCGTTGCGATACTCTGTTCGGCGCTACCTACATGGTCGTCTCCCCGGAGCACGCCATGGTCAAGGAGTGGCTGGAAAAGGGCCTGCTCAAGAATGCGGATGCCGTTACGGCCTATCAGGCAGAGGCTGCCCGCAAGAGCGATTTCGAGCGCACGGAGCTGAGCAAGGAAAAGACCGGCGTGAAGCTGGAGGGCGTGATGGGCATCAACCCCGTCAACGACAAGCAGATCCCCATCTTTATCTCTGATTATGTCCTGGCCACCTACGGCACCGGTGCCATCATGGCTGTGCCCGCCCACGATACCCGCGACTGGGAGTTCGCCAAGAAGTTCGGCCTGCCCATCATCGAGGTGGTCAAGGGCAATACCGAGTCCAATCTGGACGAGGCTGCCTTTACCGATGTTGCGACCGGTACGCTGGTCAACTCCGGCTTCCTGGACGGACTTTCCGTTGCCGATGCCAAGGAAAAGATGGTTCACTGGCTGGAAGAAAACGGAAAGGGCTGCGATAAGGTGAACTACAAGTTGCGCGACTGGGTGTTCAGCCGTCAGCGCTACTGGGGCGAGCCGATCCCCATGGTCAAGTGTGAAAAGTGTGGCTGGCAGCCCCTGCCTGAGAGCAGCCTGCCCCTGACCCTGCCCGATATCACTGACTTTGAGCCGGGCCCCGATGGTGAGTCCCCGCTGGCCCGCCATACCGACTGGGTCAAGACCACCTGCCCCTGCTGCGGCGGCCCCGCCACCCGCGAGACCGACACCATGCCCCAGTGGGCCGGTTCCTCCTGGTACTTCCTGCGCTACGATCCCCACTGCAAGGACGCTCTGGCCTCCAAGGAGGCGCTGGAGTACTGGTCTCCCGTGGACTGGTACAACGGCGGCATGGAGCACACCACCCTGCATCTGCTGTACAGCCGTTTCTGGCACAAGTTCCTGTACGATATCGGCGTGGTGCCCACTGCCGAGCCTTACCAGAAGCGCACCGCCCACGGCATGATCCTGGGCCTGAACCCCCACAGCTTTGTCAACCTGCCCGCTGACGAACAGGAGAAGCTGCTGAAGGAGTATGGTAGCCAGAAGGCCGCCGAAAAGGCACTGGAAGAGAAGTACGGCGAGATGGCACGCCATCCCATCGTCAAGATGTCCAAGAGCCTGGGCAACGTCATCAACCCCGACGAGGTGGTTGACCAGTACGGTGCCGACACCATGCGTCTGTATGAGATGTTCATGGGCGACTTTGAGCAGGCCGCACCCTGGCAGACCTCTGCCATTGCCGGCTGCAACCGTTTCCTCGACCGCGTGTGGACGCTGTCCGACAAGCTGGTGGAGGGCGAGGGCTATCGACCCGCCATCGAGACCCTGATGCACCAGACCATCAAGAAGGTGGGCGCTGATATCGAGAGCCTGAAGATGAACACTGCCATTGCCCAGCTGATGACGCTGGTCAACGCCCTGTACGACAACGGCGGCGCGACCAAGGCCGAGCTGGAGACTGTTGTTCAGCTGCTGAACCCCTTTGCTCCCCACATGACCGAGGAGCTGGGGGAGAAGCTGGGCCACAGCCACAATGAGCAGCTGGCTTACTACCCCTGGCCCCAGTACGAAGAGGCCAAGTGCGTGGAGAGCACCGTGGAGATCGCCGTGCAGGTGAACGGCAAGGTGAAGGCCCGCCTGAAGGTGGCTGCCGACATCGATGCTGCTGCCGCCATTGCCGCCGCCAAGGCTGACCCCGCTGTTGCCGCCGCTCTGGAGGGCAAGCAGGTCGTCAAGGAGATCTACGTCAAGGGCCGTCTGGTCAATCTGGCCGTCAAGGGCTGATCGCTCAGGCGCTTTGCTGGAGAGTTTTTTCAAAAAATCTTTCAAAAAAAGGTTGACGAACGCATGAAAATGCGCTATACTGTCTACTGTTAGTTACCATGTAACAACGAAATTCCTGCCTCACGGTCCAAGGGAGGGAATAAGATGTCGGAAATTCGTGTTAAAGAGGGCGAGTCGCTGGAAAGCGCACTGCGTCGCTTCAAGCGCAGCACCGCTCGCAGCGGTGTGCTCGCAGAGGTTCGTAAGCGCGAGGCTTACGAGAAGCCGTCTGTTAAGCGCAAGAAGAAGTCCGAAGCAGCCCGCAAGCGCAAGTTCAAGTAATTAACTGCTTGAAATCGCTCGTTGCTTTAGATTTCATACGCGTTGCTAACGCCGATGTAGGAGAGCCTGATTCTCAGGCTCTCCTATTTTCATTTATGAAAAGATAAACATCCTCGCCCTCTCAGTCATTGCTGCGCAATGCCACCTCTCCCAAGGGGAGAGGCTTTGGCAATCCGTGCAAAGTTATTGGTTTCGCCAGAGGCTCTCCCTTTGGGAGAGCTGGACGCGAAGCGGACTGAGAGGGCGAGCCTGTGAAAGGCAAAGAGAGGGTTCTGTATGTTAGTTACCCCCGAATATGTATTCAAGGATGTGACCCACATCACGCCGGAGTGGCTGGCCCAAAAGGGCATCCGGGCGCTGGTGCTGGATATCGACAACACCCTGACCGCCGACCGCAGTCAGGATTTGCCGGAAGAAGTGGCCGGGTGGCTGGAAACCATGCGCAGGGCGGGCGTAAAGCTGACCATCGTTTCCAACGGTGCCGAAAAGCGGGTGCGCCCCTTTGCGGAAAAAAGCTGGGCCTTGCCTACCTCTACCGCAGCGCCAAGCCCCTGCCCTTTGCGCTGGGAGTGGCCCGCCGCCGGATGCAGGTGAAGCGCCGGGAAATGGCCATGGTGGGCGACCAGCTCTATGCCGACCGGATGGCGGCGGCGCTCTATGGTATTCCGGGCCTGATGGTCATCCCCCGCGGGCCGGATCTCGGGGCACAGGTGGTGCTCAAACGCAAGTGGGAGAAAAAACACTGGCAGGAATACTACGACCGGGGAGGTAAGACCCTGTGAGTGAGTGGAAGATCCAGTTCGGCACCGCAGGCACCAGCGACAGCTTCACGGCCATGGGGTATAAGAACAGTCTGGACATTCCGGCCTATACCGAAAAAATGGGGCTGGATGCCTTTGAATACCAGTGCGGCCATGGAGTCCGGCTGGGGCTGGACAAGGCCCGGCAGATGGCTGACGATGCCGCCGCCCGGGGGATTTTGTTCAGCGTCCACGCACCTTACTATATCAGCGCCTCCAGCCTGGATGAGGAAAAGCGGCTGAACAGCGTGAACTATCTGCTCCAGAGCGCGGCGCTCTGCAGGGCGCTGGGCGGCAGGCGGGTCATCTTCCACTCCGGCAGCTGCGGCAGGCAGAGCCGGGAAGCTGCTCTGGAAAAAGCGCTGGACACCCTGAAACGGGCGCAGGACGCGCTGGATGAAGCGGGCTTTGCCGAGATCACCCTCTGCCCTGAGACGATGGGAAAGATCGGCCAGCTGGGCACGTTGGAGGAGGTGTTGGCCCTCTGCGGGGTGGACAGACGCATCACCCCCTGCATCGACTTCGGCCACCTCAACGCCCGGACGCTGGGCGGCATTCGGTCCAAGGCGGATTATGCCGCTATCCTTGACCGCATCGGGGAGGCGCTGGGGGATGCGCGGGCCCGGCAGTTCCATGTCCATTTTTCCCGCATCGAGTATTCCAAGGGCGGTGAAAAGCGGCACTGGACCTTTGCCGAGACCCAGTTCGGCCCCGAACCCCAGCCCCTGATGGAGCTGCTGGCCGAGCGCGGGCTTGCACCTGTCATCATCTGTGAGAGCGCCGGGACGCAGGCAGAGGATGCGAAAACAATGAAGCGATTTTTTGAGGCTTGTCTTTGTACAACCTCTCAGTCGGGCTTGCGCCCGCCAGCTCCCCTTGTAGGGGAGCCTTTGGCATAAAGAGAAGGCTTCACCCGGCTGCCAAGGCCTCCCCTACTAGGGGAGGTGGCATCCCGAAGGGATGACGGAGAGGTTTGGCCCGTGTTTTTTCTGATTTTATCGTCTTTTTGCTCAAACCCCTTGCCAAACCATGCGGGATTGAGTAAAATAAATAGAGATATGCGTTAAGCATCAATGAGATTTTACTAATGGAGGAATTCCTATGATTTCTGCAGGCGAGTTTCGCAACGGCGTGACCTTTGAGCAGGACGGCCAGGTTCTTCAGGTCGTTGAGTTCCAGCACGTGAAGCCCGGCAAGGGCGCTGCCTTTGTCCGCACCAAGACCAAGAACGTGATCACCGGCTCTGTGGTTGAGACCAGCTACAACCCGACCGCAAAGTTCCCTCAGGCTTTCATCGAGCGCAAGGACGTGACTTACAGCTATGAGGATGGCGATCTGTACCACTTCATGGACAACGAGACCTACGACGATATCCCCGTCAACGCTTCCGATGTGCCCGATAACTTCAAGTTCTGCAAGGAGAACGAGCCGTGCAAGCTGCTGAGCTATAAGGGCAAGGTCTTCAGCGTCGAGATCCCCAACTTCATCGAGCTGGAAGTTACCCAGACCGAGCCGGGTGTCAAGGGCAACACCGCCACCAACACCCTGAAGCCCGCTACTGTCGAGACCGGTGCTGAGATCCGCGTTCCTCTGTTCATCAACGAGGGCGACCACATCCGCATCGATACCCGCACCGGCGAGTATATGGAGCGCGTCTAATTTACCGACAGACCGGGCAGCGGGCAACCGTGTGCCCGGTTTTTGCTTCACAGGCTGAACCGTGCGGCGGAAAGTTTTCCGCTATGCCAAGGGCTCCCCTATTAGGGGCAACGACGACGACCGCCGCAGTGGCGGATGAAGGGAGGAGTTGTTGGGGCAGCGGCCAGCAATACACGAGCACAATACTTTGTGCGAAGTGGATGCTGGGAGCCGCAACCTGGCATTGGCCGCGGAGCGGCCTGAGAGGTTATTTTAAATAGGAGGTCATTCTTATGAAGCAAAAGGCTGCATACCTGCGGGGCCTGATCGAGGGCCTGGGCATCGACGAGACCACCAAAGAGGGCAAGGTCATCAAGGCCATGAGCGAGCTGCTGAGTGAGATGGCAGAGACCGTGGACAGCATCGACGAGGATGTCACCCACGCATACGACCAGATCAACGACCTGAGCGAAGAGCTGGAGGATCTGGAAGCCGACCTCTATGAGGACGATGAGGATGACGAGGAGCCCGAAGAAGAGGAAGAGGATACCGAAGAGGACGACAATGACGATGACATCGCCAGCGAGCCCTTCTATGAAGTGGCCTGCCCCAACTGCGGCGAGACCGTGTATGTGAGCGAGGACGATCTGGACGCGGGCGAAGCAAACTGCGCCCACTGCGGCGTGACCTTTGAGGTCGCGCTGGAGGATGAGGACGAGGAGCAGGAGGAAGGCCCCGTGCAGTACGAGGTGACCTGCCCCGCCTGTGGTCAGACCACTGTGTTTGAGGAAGACGAACTGCTGGACGGCGCACCCAAGTGCCCGAACTGCGGCAAGCCCCTCGACTTTGAGGTGACCGAAGAGTAAAGCACAACAAAAAGGACCGTCTCCTCAGCGGGAGACGGTCCTTTTTATGCCGTTCAGCGGGTCTCGTTTGCCTTCTGCAGCCAGATGCTGCCAATGTCCAGTGCGTTGTACAGGCCATTCTTGGTGGTCTGGCGGAACACGCGGGCCTCAGGGGCCAGGCTGTCGTTGGTGGAAAAGACCTGAATGTGTACCTTATCGGCCACATCCATGCCGCCCACGGATTTGGTGCTCAGGATCTGCATCCGCAGCACATAGGGGTCGGTCATACGGCCGTAATACAGCTCGTTGTCCTTACGGACGAGGGGCTTGCCTTTATAAGTCAGTTTCGGTGTAAATGGCATCGTGAAAGCCTCCCTATCGTTTGATACACTTTAGTATAACACATCTGGCAGGATGGATGCAAGCCGCAGGGGCCGTACAGGCAGATTTTTCTTTGCGGACAGTTTCTGCTTGACAAACCACGGGCAGATGTGATATCTTTGACCCAGAAGAACGGGTTTGCCTGCTGACGGAACGTTGTGGAGCACCACAGTGCAGACAGAACCGGGTTTTGTTACGCCGACCGTCTGGGCAGCCTTGCGCTATTGGTGCGCAAAGCTGCCCTTTTTGCATTTCAGGGAGGATTTGAGCATGAAGTCTGATATCGAGATCGCACAGGAAGCCAAAATGAAGCCCATCACCGAGATCGCTGCCTCGCTGGGCCTTGCCGATGAGGATGTGATCCCGTATGGCCGCTATAAGGCCAAGATCAACCACCGCCTCATCCATAAGGCCACCAAGCAGGGCAAGATGATCCTGGTGACGGCCATCAGCCCCACGCCCGCTGGTGAAGGCAAGACCACCACCAGCGTGGGCCTGGCCGATGCCATGAACGCTCTGGGCAAAAAGACCATGCTCTGCCTGCGTGAGCCCAGCCTTGGCCCCGTGTTCGGTCTCAAGGGCGGCGCCGCGGGCGGCGGTTACTCCCAGGTGCTCCCCATGGAGGAGATCAACCTGCACTTTACCGGGGACCTGCACGCCATTGGAACCGCCAACAACCTGCTGGCGGCCATGATCGACAACAGCATCCAGCAGGGCAACCCCTGAACATCGATCCGCGGCGCATCACCTGGAAGCGCTGCATGGATATGAACGACCGCCAGCTCCGCTTCATCGTGGATGGTCTGGGCGGCAAGGTCAACGGTACCCCCCCGTGAGGACGGCTTTGATATCACCGTAGCCAGCGAGGTCATGGCGATCTTCTGCCTGGCTACCAGCATCACGGATCTGAAAGAGCGGCTCTCCAAGATCGTCTGCGCCTACACCTACGAGGGCAAGCCCGTCACGGCTGGCGACATCGGTGCCGCCGGTGCCATGACCGCGCTGCTCAAGGATGCCCTTGACCCGAACCTCGTTCAGACGCTGGAAAACAACCCCGCCATCATCCACGGCGGCCCCTTTGCCAACATTGCCCACGGCTGCAACAGCGTCATGGCCACCAAGCTCAGCCTCTCGCTGGCCGACTACGTCATCACCGAGGCAGGCTTCGGTGCAGATCTGGGCGCAGAGAAGTTCCTGGATATCAAGTGCCGCTATGCCGGCATCGCCCCCAGCGCCTGCGTGCTGGTGGCCACCGTCCGTGCCCTCAAGAGCCACGGCGGCGTTGCCAAGGCTGACCTGAACCAGCCGAATCTCGAGGCTGTCAAGGCCGGTGCCTCCAACCTCGTCCGCCACATCGACAACATGAAGAACGGCTTCGGCCTGCCCGTCGTGGTGGCCATCAATGCCTTCCCCACCGATACCGCCGAGGAGCAGGCTTACGTCGAGCAGGTCTGCGCTGAGCAGGGCGTGCCCTGCGTCCTGAGCGAGGTGTTCGCCAAGGGCGGCGAGGGCGGCAAGGCTCTGGCCGAGAAGGTGCTGGAGGTCATGGAGGACCGTCCCATCCAGTACGTCTACCCGCTGGAGATGCCCCTGAAGCAGAAGGTGGAGGCCATCGCCAAAAAGATCTACCGTGCCGATGGTGTGAATTTCAGCGCCGCTGCTTCCAAAACGCTGGCCGAACTGACCGAACTGGGCTACGGCGACCTGCCGGTCTGCATCGCCAAGACCCAGTACAGTTTCAGCGATAACGCCAAGCTGACCGGTGCGCCCACCGGCTTTACCATGGAGGTGCGGGAAGTCCGCCTTGCCGCCGGTGCCGGTTTCGTGGTGGTCATCTGCGGCAACATTATGACCATGCCCGGCCTGCCCAAGAAGCCCGCCGCCGTCAATATCGACGTGGATGCCGAAGGCAAGATCACGGGGCTGTTCTGATTGAAAAAATATGAAGTCCCATGTCCGCACCGTTAAGGTGCTGGGTATGGGACTTTTTAGCTCAACAAATCGGAAGCGGTGGAGAAAAAGATGAAAGCTTACCACATGAGTCAGACACTGCAAGTTGGGGATAAATTAAAAGCTGGATACAAGAGAAATGAAATTCGTTGTAGAGAGGTTATCAGCACATTAGAACAATCTGAACAGTGTCTCGAAACAACGATTGCGTCGATGAAATTGCAAGGTGATGAATGGCGTGAATATGTAAAATGGTGTGTTGAAGGAATCTTTGAATTTGTAAGAGAAACCGAATTTTCTTTTCTTCCAAGCCGTTTAAATTGCAGCTACTATTTCGACAATATTGAATATTATAAAGTGTTATATGAAGCTGGCTGGGCTCAGAAATCGGAAGAAGAGAGAGCGCAAATTCGACTTTTTGAGGTTGACCTTGAAGAAGAGAAACCTACAAAATATGATATGCTTCTTTTCGATGAAGCTTTTGATGTTATGTTGAACACAAAAAATATAAAGGGTGTAGTAGAATGCGCCCGAAAATATTTTTCTGGAGAATGTAGCAATAACCCTGTTTGGGAAATTATGAGTGACAAACCGGCGATAGCAACAAAAGATATAACGGAAATCTTACTTGATTGCCTTGGCCGGGTCAAACAATGAAAACATTTAGTTTTATTGTTTGGCAAATCAAAATACCATTCTATGAAATCCCTGTGTTAGGCCACTCTCCCTTTTCTATATACAAATCAACTATAAGATGTTATGCAGAAATTATTCTGAGGCTGAAAGTTTCCAGTGATCTGGAAGAATACAAAAACTCTATTATCACGATGTGGAGCATCAGCCAGAAACGCTTCCGCCGTCTTTTGCGTCAGAGTGAGATACTTTACAAAAAGGGATAAATGTGGTATCCTAAACATAGGATAAGAAAGGTATTTGAGGTGGTCAATTTCGTGGCAGCCACACGCCGATGGTAACGACAAGGGCTTAGGCTCTGAGAGATGCAGGAGAACGCCACGCCTGCCAAATACCAATCGATGGGGAACGGTTTAGATGCCGTTCCCCGTTCCTGTTTGTATGACAAAACCGCCCTTCCAGTTTGATACCGGAAGGGCGGTTTTTCTATGTGAGTATTCAGCTTAAGCCGTCTGTTGGCCCACGGTGTGGGTGGCGAGATATTCCACCCAGGCGGGGTAGCCCTCGGGCTTGATGTGGATGCCGTCGGGTTGGGCGTATTCGGCTTTCAGGTCACCGTTGTCGTCGGCAAGGGCTTCCCACAGGTTGAGGAAAGCGCAGTTCTTTTCCAGCGCAATGGCAGCCAGCTCATTGTTGATCTCGCACAGCCGCTCTTTGTACAGGCCGGGATGGCTGTTGCGCACCTCGGGCCGGACAGGCGTGATGGACTGCACGTAGATCTGCGTGTTGGGCAGGGCCTGGGAGATCATATCCAGCATGAGCCGGTAGTAGGTGAGAAAGCTGGAATAATCCCCGTCCCGGTTGAGCACGTTGGTGCCCAGCAGGATATACAGCACCGGGGGCTGCCGGGCTGTCAGCACCTCCATGGGGACCTCGGTGCCGCCATCGGAGCGCTTGCAGGTGGTGCCATTGACCACGACGCTGGGGTTTGCGCCCCGGTAGGCGCAGAAAGAGGCCTCCGGCAGGCCGCTGGAATAGATCTGCATCCCCTGCGTCAGGCTGTCGCCCAGAAAACAGACGTTGGCAAAATAACTGCGGTCCACGGCGGTGGTGCGGTCCAGCGCGGCCAGCCGGAAATCCATGGCGGTGGACCCGGCAGAGGTGGTCTGCACGGTCAGCCGCCGCGCGGGCGTGTAGCTGATGGTGTTCCACTCGCTGCTCTGCAGCTCCTGCTGGAAGATGGTCGGGCCCTGCACGGCGGCAGGGCTCTGCTCCCGGTGGAGGTGCTTCCACAGCAGGCCTACGGCGCTGAGCAGGATGAGCAGCACCAGCAGCCCGGCAACGGCAAATGTCCTGCGCCAGCGCTTGCGCAGGATGCGGCGGCGGTATTCCTGATAATCGGCCATAAAAACACCCGGCTTTCTTTGTGTTCGTTACCCTCATTATACAGCACCCGGCGGGGCCGTGCAAGTGGGCCGTGCTACTTTACGGCGGCAGATGCTTTGTGGTATAATCATCATGGTTTAGTATGAAATAAAGCCCTCTCAGTCTCGCTTACGCTCGCCAGCTCCCCCAAAGGGGGAGCCAATGCATCTGACAGATATAGAATGCAGATTTGCTGTATTTCAGATTGAGGCAGGATTGCCTCTCCCTTCGGGAGAGGTGGCATTGCGCAGCAATGACGGAGAGGGTTGATGAAAGCAGGAATCAAAATTTATGCTGCAAAACCCTGAATTGCATTATCTGGACAACGCCGCAACCACCATCGTGGCCCCGGAAGTGGCGGATGTCATCAACAAGGCCATGCGGGAGCACTGGGCCAACCCGTCCAGCCTGTATGCCCCCGGTGCCCGGAGCGAGGAAGCACTGAACGCCGCCCGCGCCGCCGTGGCCCGCACCCTGGGCTGCAAGAGCCGGGAGCTCTATTTTACCTCCTGCGGCAGCGAGAGCAACAACATGGCCCTGCTGGGCGCGGCCCTGACCCGCAGGTTCGGCAAGGGCATCGTGGTGTCCGGCTTTGAGCACCCCAGCGTGCAGAAGCCGCTGGAGCGTCTGGCCGCCATGGGCTATGATGTGACCGTGGTGGACCCCGGCCCGGACGGCACGCTGGACATCGACCGGATGCTGGAGCATGTGGACAAAAACACCATCCTTGTGGCCTGCATGATGGTCAACAATGAGGTCGGCACCCGGAACGATGTGGAGCGTCTGGCCGCCGAGGTCAAGCGCCGCAACAGCCGCACCATCGTCCATGTGGATGCCGTGCAGGCCTGGACGCGGGTGCCCATCAAACTGGCGAACATCGACACGCTGGCTGTCAGCGGCCACAAGATCCACGCACCCAAGGGCATTGGCGCACTCTACCTGAGCGACAGCCTGTATCAGGCGTTCCAGGCTCCCTATCTGGGCGGTGAGCAGGAGCGGGAGACGCGCCCCGGCACCGAGAACCCGCCCTATGCGCTGGGCCTTCCTGCCGCGGCCACCCGCCTGAACAAGACCATGAAGAGCCGGGATGCTGCTGTGCGCGCCCTGAACCAGCGCCTGCGGGAAGGGCTGAAAGCCTTCCCGGAGGTGGTCATCAACAGCCCGGACAATGCGGTGCCCGAGGTGCTGAACTTCAGCGAGAACTGCATCAAGAGCGAGACCATGCTGGCCCATCTGGCGCAGCAGCAGGTCTATGTCTCCTCGGCCAGTGCCTGCGGCCGGGGGCAGCCCAGCCACACCCTTGCCGCCATGGGCAGGGACCCGCTGGCCATTGATACGGCCATCCGCGTGTCCTTCTGTGCGGACAACACCCCCGAGGATGTGGATGCGTTCCTCAACGCCTTAGAGGACGGAATGAAGCATTTGCAGAGAATCAGGAGATAAAAGATGAGAGAAATTATTATGGGCTATCAGGGCGAGATGTCCCTGAAGGGCCTGAACCGCAACCAGTTTGAGTCGGCCATGATGAAGATCCTGCGCTACCGGCTCAAGACCGTGGGCAAGTTCAAGGTGTACTGCACCCAGTCTACCTTTTATATGGAGCCCGAGGAAGAAGACGTGGACATGGATCTGGCCTTTGACCGGGTGCGCACTGTGTTTGGTCTGGCGGCGCTGAGCCGTGCCGTGGTCTGCGAAAAGGACTTTGATACCATCTGCCGGACTGCGGAGGAGTATCTGGGCGACAGCCTGCACGGCATTAAGACCTTCAAGGTGGAGGCCCGCCGTTCGGATAAGACCTACCCCATGACCAGCCCTGAGCTGATGCGGGAGCTGGGCGCTTACCTGCTGGGGCTGCACAACTACCTGCGGGTGGATGTGAAGAACCCCCAGTTCAAGGTCATTGTGGAAATTCGCGATTACGGTGCGTATATTCATGGCCCGAAAATACCCGGAGAGGGCGGCCTGCCCGTGGGCACCTCGGGCCGCGCGCTCAACATGCTCTCCGGCGGCATCGACAGCCCGGTGGCCGCTTACCGGATGGCAAAGCGCGGCCTCGGCCTGGACCACATCCATTTTGCGTCCCCCGTATACTTCTGAGCGCGCAAAACTGAAAGTTAAAGCTCTGGCCCAGAAGATCACCCCCTATACCGGCAGCTCCAACCTGTTTGTGGTGCCCTACACCAAGCCGCAGGAGTATATCCGGGACAATGCCCCCGATGTGCTGTTCACGGTGCTGATGCGCCGCAGCATGATGCGCATTGCCAATCGTATTGCCACCAGACAGGGCTGCGAGGCCCTCATCACTGGCGAGAGTCTGGCTCAAGTGGCAAGCCAGACCGTCAAGGCCCTGCAGTGCACCGATGCCGCCCAGGATCTGCCCATCCTGCGTCCGCTGATCGGCATGGACAAGACCGAGATCATCGAGACCTCCCGCCACATTGGCACCTACGAGACCAGCATCCTGCCCTATGAGGACTGCTGCACCATCTTCACCCGCCCCACCCGAAGATCCGCCCCGAGCTGGCAGAGATCCTGGAGGCCGAAGCCGCCATGCCCGGTCTGGCAGAGCTGGAGGCCGAAGCTGCTGAGAACACCGAGCGGATCCGCATCCGCATTACGGACGAGATCGAGTTTGAGGGGTGAGCGGCATGACAGCGGAGATCATCAGTGTGGGCACCGAGCTGCTGCTCGGCAACATCCTCAACACCAATGCCCAGTACCTGAGCCGGGAGCTTGCTGAGCTGGGCATTACGGTCCAGCGGGAGAGCACCATCGGCGACAATCAGGGGCGGCTGGCGGACTTTGTCAACGAGGCAAAGAACCGCTGTGACCTGCTGGTGTTCACCGGCGGTCTGGGCCCCACGGCAGACGACCTGACCAAGGAGACCGTTGCCGCCTGCTATGGCGATACGCTGGTCTTTGACGAGAGCGAGTGGGAGAAGATCACCGGTTATTTTGCCCGCTCCGGCCGGGTGACCACCCCCAACAACCGCAAGCAGGCCATGGTGCCCGTAAAGGGGCATAAGATCATCAACCACCACGGCACTGCCCCCGGTGCATGGTTTGAGCAGGAGGGCCGCTGTGCTGTCCTGATGCCGGGCGTGCCCAGCGAGATGAAAGCCATGTGGAACGAGAGCGTCCGCCCCCTGCTGATGAAGCGCCAGAACTGCACCCTGCACTCTGTCACCCTGCGGGTGCTGGGCGGCGAGAGCAGCCTGGAATATCAGGTGCGTGATCTGCTGGAAAACGCCAACCCGACTGCCGCCATCTACTGTAAGACCGGTGAGTGCGAGATCCGCATCACCGCCCGGGCTGCTTCCGATGCGGAAGGCGAAAAAATGTGCCGGGAATATGCCAAAAAGTTCTATGATCTGCTGGGCGATGCGGTGTATGATGAGGATGTGGCCGGGCTGGAGGAGACACTGGTGCGCACCTTAAAGGAAAAGGGGCTCACCCTCTCCACCGCCGAGAGCTGCACCGGCGGGCTGATCGCACAGCGCATCACCTCGGTGCCGGGCTCCAGTGAAGTGTTCGGCTACGGCTTTGTGACCTATTGGGAGGCCGCCAAGGCAAGGCTGGTGGGCGTGGAACCGGATGTCATTGCAAAGTACAATGTGGTGTCGGCCCCCGTGGCCGCCCAGATGGCGCTGGGGGCCGCACAGGCCGCCGGTGCTGAGATCGGCATCAGCGTGACCGGCGTGGCCGGGCCGACCGGCGGAGATGCCCTTCGCCCGGTGGGCACGGTGTATCTGGGCGCGGCCTGGGGGAGACGGTGTATGTAAAAAAGCTGTCCGTCTCCCGGCCCGACCGTGCATTGGTGCGTGCCCGTGCCGCGCAGGCCGCCCTGGAGCTGGCCCTGCGGCTGGCACAGGGAAAAAAGTTCCCGCAGGCACAGAGCCCCTTGCCCGGAACGCACAGCACAGCGCCGAAGCGCTGGACAAGCTGAACGAGGTGTTCCTGGGCCACTAAAAGGCAGGGGGAATGCAGGGTGACACAGCAACAGGAGACCGGGTGTGTGCTGCGGCTGTTCGGTGCGCAGTCCACAGCGGTGGGCAAAACGGTGGAAAACTTTCCGCCCCAGTGGCGGGCCGCGGCCCAGTGGAAGAGCCGGGGCGCGGAAACGCTGGTGGCCCTGCAGGCGCAGAGCCCTTCCGGGCTGAAAAAGGCCGCGCAGGCCCTGCGACAGGCGTTTTCGGCGGACCTGTACGGGGCAGGGGAGACCACTCTGCCTGCCGCCGTGGTGGAGGCGCTGGAACGGCACGATAAGCTGCTTATCTGCGCGGATGCTGCCGCCGGTGCCCTGCTGGAAGCCCGGCTCGAGAACCTGCCCGGGGCCGAGAAGGTCTTTGATTTTGGTGCGGTGAGCTATGCCAACCCCAAGACCGGCCCGCTGATCGAAAAGCGTGCCCGTGCCCGCCTGCCCAAAGACTGCACCGACCCGCTCCGGCAGGCGCTGGCCCGGGCTCAGGCTGCCCGCCGCGTGGTGGGGGCAGATCTCTCTGCCGCCTGTGCCGAGCGGGAAAGTGACTGTGTGCTGGTGCTCAGCTGCAGGAAGGGCTGCTTTCTGCGCACCGTCCCGGCGGGGAGAACCCCGCTCTCTGGCTGCTGGATATCATCCGGCGCACGGCGGCAAACAAGCCTCAGGCTGAGGGGACAGGCTTCCTGCCTGCCCGCATGGCTGCAAAGAAGGATGTTCTGCCCGGCCCCCAACCCAAGCGGCATCCCCTGCGCCGGGTGTGCATGACGCTGCTGGTGCTGGCTCTGCTGGCGGCTCTTGCTGCGGTGGGGGCGTGGAAATATACCAACGGCAATTTCTACGCCCTGCCGGAACAGCTGCGCGCTCTGCTGACGGAGCACGTTCCCCGCCCGGGGGCGACATTGGTATAGGACCGACCCTCTCCGTCATTGCTGCGCAATGCCGGAGAGGGTCTTTTTTTAAATTAACAGAAAGTTCACCCAAAAACGGATAAAATCTATCCATCGGGTTTGACGGGTTTTCAGCTTTGGTGTATCATATAAACAGTATGTGGTTTTTCCGCTGTTGGGCGGCCTGCCGCCCCGATTTTTGATAGATGAGGTGTAACAATGTCCCTTGCTGAAAAACTCTTTGGCAGCTTCTCTGACCGGGAGCTGAAAAAGATCAATCCCATTACCAAAAAGGTGCTGGCACTGGAAACAAAGTATCAGCCGATGTCCGATGCTGAGCTGCAGGCGCAGACCCCGGCCCTGAAAGAGCGGCTGGCAAACGGCGAGACGCTGGATGATATCCTGCCCGATGCCTTTGCTGTCTGCCGCGAAGCTGCCTGGCGTGTGCTGGGCATGAAGCACTTCCCTGTGCAGATCATGGGCGGCATTGCCCTGCACCGCGGCTCCATTGCCGAGATGCAGACCGGTGAAGGCAAGACCCTGGTGGCCACCCTGCCCGCCTACCTGAACGCCCTGACCGGCGAGGGCGTGCACATCGTCACCGTCAACGATTACCTGGCCAAGCGCGACAGCGAGTGGATGGGCAAGCTCTACCGCTCGCTGGGCCTGAATGTCGGCCTGATCGTGCAGGGCATCGATGGCGATGCCCGCCGCCGTGCCTACAACGCCGATATCACCTACGGCACCAACAATGAGTACGGTTTCGACTACCTGCGCGACAACATGGTGACCTATAAGGACAACATGGTACAGCGCGGCCACGCCTTTGCCATCGTCGATGAGGTGGACTCCATCCTGATCGATGAGGCCCGCACCCCTCTGATCATCTCCGGCAAGGGCGAGGATTCCTCCAGCCTGTACACCCAGGTGGACCGCTTCGTCCGCACCCTGCACAAGAGTGTGGTGGTCGAGCTGGAAGATAAGGTGGAGGCCGATGAGCAGACCGACGGCGATTATGTCGTGGACGAAAAGCACAAGACCTGCACCCTGACTGCCAAGGGCATCCAGAAGGCCGAGGAATACTTCAAGGTCGAGAATCTGGCCGCCGCAGAGAACATGACCCTGGCCCACCACATCGATCAGGCCATAAAGGCTTACGGCGTGATGCAGAAGGATATCGACTATGTCGTGAAGAACGGCGAGGTCATCATTGTGGACGAGTTCACCGGCCGCCTGATGATCGGCCGCCGCTACAACGAGGGCCTCCATCAGGCCATCGAGGCCAAGGAGGGCGTGAAGATCGCCGCCGAGAGCAAGACGCTGGCGACCATCACCTTCCAGAACTATTTCCGCATGGACAAGAAGCTGTCCGGTATGACCGGTACCGCCAAGACGGAAGCCACCGAGTTCACCGAGATCTACGGCCTGAACATTGTCACTGTGCCCACCAACCGCCCCAACATCCGCAAGGATTACCCGGACGCGGTCTACAAGACCGTCAACGGCAAGTACAAGGCTGTCATCGAGCAGGTGCTGGAATGCCACAGGAACGGCCAGCCGGTTCTGGTGGGTACCGTGAGCGTGGAAAAGAGCGAGACGCTGGCAAAGATGCTGCAGAAGTACACCCGCGATTTCAATGTTCTGAACGCCAAGAACCACGAGCGCGAGGCTGAGATCGTGGCGCAGGCCGGCAAAAAGGGTGCCATCACCATTGCCACCAACATGGCAGGCCGTGGTACTGATATCATGCTGGGCGGCAACGCCGAGTTCATGGCCAAGGCCCAGATGCGCAGGGAACACTTCTGTGAGAACCTGCTCGACCCCGAAAAGCCGCAGGATGCCGACCCGAATGCGGTGGAGCTTCTGCTGACTGAAGCCGACGGCCACGGCGACACCAACGATGAAAAGATCCTGGCGGTGCGGAAACGATTTGAGGAGCTGTATGCCCAGTACAAGCCGGCCATCAGCGCCGAGGCAGAGGAAGTGCGCAAGGCCGGTGGTCTGTTCATCATCGGCACCGAGCGGCACGAGAGCCGCCGCATTGATAACCAGCTGCGCGGCCGTGCAGGTCGTCAGGGCGACCCCGGCGCGTCCCGCTTCTACCTGAGCCTGGAAGATGACCTGATGCGCCTGTTCGGCGGTGACCGCGTTTCCAACCTGATGGATACCCTCAAGCTGGACGAGGATACCCCCATTGAGAACCGGATGATCACCAGCACGCTGGAGAGCGCCCAGAAAAAGCTGGAGGGCCGCAACTTTGAGATCCGTAAGAACGTGCTGAAGTACGATGACGTGATGAACCAGCAGCGCGAGATCATCTATGGCCAGCGCCGCAAGGTGCTGGACGGTGAGGATATCAGCACCGAGATGCACAACATGCTGCGGGAGAACATCGATTCCAGCTGCAAGCAGTTCCTGGCCGGAGATGTGAAGGATGAGTGGGACTTTGGTGCCCTGCGCCGCCACTATCAGGGCTGGCTGACCACCGATGCCGACTTCCACTACACTGTGGCCGATTACGACAGCCTCTCCCAGAAGGGCATCGCCGATCTGCTCTACGACCGCGGAATGCAGATCCTGCAGGCCAAGGAAGTGCGGTACGGCGCACCGGTCATGCGTGAGCTGGAGCGCATCTGCCTGCTCAAGTGCGTGGACCGGATGTGGATGGATCATATCGACAACATGGATCAGCTGCGTCAGGGCATTTCCCTGCGCGGCTACGGCCAGAAGGACCCCGTGGTGGAGTACCGCATCGAGGGCTTTGACATGTTCGACCAGATGGTGGATTCCATCCGGGAGTCCAGCATCAAGATGCTGCTGACCATCGAGGTGCGGCAGGCCGGTGCAGCCCCCAAACGGGAGCAGGTGGCCAAGCCCACCGGCGAGGGCTTTGTGCCCGGCAACGGCGCGCCCGGTGTCAAGGGTGCCCCCCCAAGGGCCAGCCTGTCCGGGTCATCAAGATCGGCCGCAATGACCCCTGCCCCTGCGGCAGCGGCCTTAAGTGGAAAAAATGCACCTGCGCCCAGTATCACCCCGAAGGAAGCAACGGCGGGGAAAACTGAGTTAGCGACTAAAAATAGTTGCAAATAAAGAAAAACGTGCTATACTGGAAGTAGGATGAGGATATGGGGCAGAAAGAAAAGCTGATCGAGCGGCTGAAAGCCAAGCCAAAAACTTTTACCTTTGATGATGCCGAAAGCCTGCTGCGATATTTTGGGTATGAGCGCTCCAACAAGGGACGTACCAGCGGTTCCCGCATTGTGTTCGTATCGGAACAGTATCCACCGATCTTGATGCATAAACCCCATCCCCGAAAAGAACTGCTGGAATATCAGGTCAAGCAATTGATTCAAATTCTGGAACAGGAGGGACTTCTGTGAATAACACGATGGAGTACAAGGGCTATGTTGGCAGTGTGGAGTTCTCGGAGGAAGATGGCCTGTTTTATGGCAAGGTCATGGGGATCCGGGCTCTGATCTCTTACGAGGGCAGCACCGCTGCAGAGCTGGTAAATGACTTCCACGGTGCAGTGGATGATTATCTGGCATTGTGCGAGGAAAAACACACCGAACCGGAACGTGCCTATAAGGGGAGCTTCAATGTCCGCATTTCCCCGGAATTGCACAAGCAGGCGGTCATTTTTGCAATGGCCCACAATATGAGTCTGAACAGTCTGGTGGAAAACTCCATTGAACAGGCTGTCCATGCAGGCTGAAAATCAAACAGAACGGGAGCTGACTGAAATGTTGACTGCAAAGAACTGCTGGGCCGTGCCCAGGTGCTGGAACCCCAGCTGGTGGAGTGGCGGCGCACCCTGCACCGTCACCCGGAGGTGGGCTTTGATCTGACCCAGACCAAGGCACTGGTGAAAAAGGCCCTGACCGAGATGGGCTACGAGCCCAAGGATTGCGGCAAGGCTGGTGTCATTGCGCTGGCAGGCGGCAAAAAGCCCGGCAAGACCATCCTGCTGCGGGGCGATATGGATGCCCTGCCCATTCAGGAGGAATCCGGCGTGGATTACGCTTCCGAGGTGCCGGGCAAGATGCACGGCTGCGGCCACGATATGCACACGGCAATGATGCTGGGTGCTGCCCAGCTGCTCAAGGAGCACGAGGATGAGATCGAGGGCACCGTCAGCTGGAGTTCCAGCCCGCCGAGGAGATCTTCCAGGGCTCGCCCGATATGATCGCCAACGGCCTGCTGGAAAACCCCAGCGTGGATGCGGCAGTCATGTTCCATGTGCTGGGCGGAATGCCCATTCCCGCCGGTGTGGTGCTGGTGCCTGCCTGCGGCGGCATCACCATGGCAAGCTGTGAGCAGTATCACATCATCGTCCACGGCAAGGGCGGCCACGGCTCCATGCCGGAAAAGTGCATCGACCCCATCACGGCGGCGGCGCACATCCACATTGCCCTGCAGGAGATCAACAGCCGGGAGCTGGATGCCCACAGCTTTGGCGTGTTCACCACCGGCCGCTTCCAGGCAGGCGCGGCCTCCAATGTCATCCCGGACACCGCCGAGATGTGGGGCACCATCCGCACCACCGACCCCGAGGGCGCGGTGACGGAGCTGCTGCACAAGCGGATGACCGAGATCGTGCAGGGGGTGGCCACGGCTTACCGCTGCACCGCTGAGATCACCTTCAGTGATTACTGCCCCTGCATGGTGGTGGACAAGGAGCTTGCCGGCAATGCCCTGACCTATATGGGTGAGCTGCTGGGAAAGGGCGCCATGGACATGACCGCCCTCACTGGCGGCAAGCCCGGCGGCGGCAGCGAAGATTTCGCGTTCGTCAGCCATGAGGTGCCCACCGTGAGCATGTTCCTGACGGCGGGCAACGCCAACGAGGGCTACACCTACGGCCAGCATCACCCCAAGGTGAAGTTTGATGACAGTGTCCTCTTTGAGGGCAGCGCGGCCTACGCCTATATGGCCCTGCGCTGGCTGCAGGAGCACAAGTGATCGGATAAAAACAAAGACCTCCTCTGGAAAACGGCCAGAGGAGGTCTTTCTATATTATGGGCAGAAAGGCCGAGCAACGGAAAAGCCTTTGCCTTATGAATCTGTCTTGTCTGCCTGCTCGATCAGGCTTCCAGGAACACTTTGCGCAGGGAGGTGTTGGTCTCCACGATCTTCACCAGCAGCACGCCCAGCACGGTGCAGCTGATGAGCTCACCGATGCCGACGGAGATGCCGTTGGTGATGCTGGCCAGCCACAGCGGAGCGGAGGAAGAAGGATCGGGGAACATGACGGCGATCTCAATGCCGATGATGACAGCATTGAAGAGCACGGGCGGCAGGGAAGGCACGATGGCCAGACCCTTGAAGCGGACGTTCCGCAGTTTGTAAGTCACAACACAGGCCAGCAGGGTGGCCAGGGTGCCAAAGATGACATCCACGATGGTGGAGCCCAGCAGGTTTGCCAGGAAGCAGCCCAGCACCACGCCCACGATGTACTCGGCACCGAACACGGGCAGCAGGCAGAGGGCCTCGGCAACACGCACCTGCACTGCACCGTAGGAGAACGGCTGCAGCGCCATGCAGAGCACCACATAGAGAGCTGCGACCACAGCGCAGCGGGCCAGTTTGCGGACAGTGAAATTCTGATTCATAACAATACTCCGGCGGATGAATTGACCGCACAGGGACCGCCAGCCCTATGGGTTTGGCCCGGCTGGTTCGAGACACACCGGGGAGCCTAAAATCCTAAGTTGCTCTTTCAGGTTGCCGCGCAAAAGCACAGCAAAAGGGGAGTATAGCATAAATTGCCGCAAAATGCAACGGCCTGCAAACAAAAAAAGAACTGCCGCGGCGGGCAGTTCTCAGAAAAAAACTCAGCGTGCGTGGCCAACGTAGACCAGAGCAATGGTATCGGGGCCGGTGTTGGCGGAAACAACGCCGCCCAGCGGGAAGGTGATGAGCGGGTCCTTGCCGAACGCCTTGCGGCAGGCCTTGATCAGATCATCCTTCTGGGGGATGTTGGTGTGGCCGATCATATAATCAAAGTCCTCCACACCTTCGCTGCGCTTTTTGGCCAGCTCCACCATGGCGGGCACGACCTTGTCATCGCCGCGCACCTTGGCCTCTACTTTGGTCTTTCCATCGATCAGGGTGATGATGGGGCGGATGCCCATCAGCTCGCCCATGACAGCGGCGGCGGCAGAGATGCGGCCGCTCTTCTTCATCTGCTTCAGGCTGTAAGGTCCGAGAACGATCTCCATCTTATCCATCTGGGTCTCGAACTCCTGAATGACGTGGCTGATCTCCGCACCATTCTGCAGCTTGCGCGCCATCTCACAGACATACCAGCCAAAGGGCATGGAGTAGGTGTGCGGGTCCAGCAGGTGGATCCGCAGGTGGTGCTCCGGGCGCTCCTCCCGCAGCATCCCCTGGGCCATCACGGCGTTGTTGTAGGTGGAGGAGCCGCTGCGGTTGATGGGCACATGGATCACATCGGTGTAGCCCTCGTCCACATACTGGCAGTACTTTTCGCAGAACTGGATGGGGGTGATGGCAGCCGTGGAGGGAATGCCCTTGGCGGCGCGCATCTTTTCGTAGAACTCCTCATTGGTGCAGCTCTCACGCTCGATATAGTCTACATCATCCAGCAGGATGTGAAAGCTCATAATATCAATGCCGTACTTCTCGGCCAGCTCCTGCGGGATATCGCAGGAGGAATCGGTCAGGATCGCGATCTTGCTCATAATGTCCCTCATTTCCATTCATATTCTCGCAGGCGGCCATGGTCCAGCAGCTCCGGAAAATCCCACTGGCGCAGGACCTCATACACGCCCACAGCCACACTGTTGGAAAGGTTCAGGCTGCGGCAGGTATCCCGCATGGGCATCCGGATGCAGTGCTCCTGATTGGCCGCCAGCAATGCCTCAGGCAGGCCGGCATCCTCCCGCCCGAACACAAGGTAGGCCCCGTCCGGGTACTGGATGTCGGTGTAGCGCTGAGGTGCTTTGGTGGTAAAGTAGTAGAACGGGCCTTTGTTCCGGGCAAAGAAATCCTCCAGCCCATCATAGTAATTGATGTCGAGGTAGTGCCAGTAGTCCAGCCCGGCATGCTTGAGCTTTTTGTCATCGATGGCAAAACCCATGGGCCCCACCAGATGCAGGCGGCAGGCCGTGCAGGCACAGGTGCGGGCCACGTTGCCGGTGTTCTGGGGGATGCGCGGCTCTACCAGAACGATGTTCAGGGTTGGTTTTTCGCTCATGGCGGCCTCCTCAGTCATTCCAGCTCACCGGGCAGAGCCGGGGCAGCAGGGGCTCGAACCAGACACCGTACCGGGTGTCCTGATCGGCGGGGGTCTGCTGAATGGCCAGCGAGACGAACTCGGCGGCGTTGTCGGCAGCGGCGCTCAGGGCGTTGCCCTGGATGAGCGAGCCGATGAGCACGGCACCGTACAGGTCACCTGTGCCCGGGAAGCTGCGGCTGATGTGCAGCTTTTTGATGACGAAGCGCTCGCGGCCGGAGCCTGCGCAGCCGATGTACTTGCCCAGTGCAAGGCCGGTGACCACCGCGCTGGGGGCCAGCGTCAGCAGCTCGTCGGCCAGCGCCTGAGCGGAAGCGTCATCGAATGCGTCGGTCTGGGGCTCCCGCTCCAGCAGCAGGGCGGCCTCGGTGGCGTTGGGCAGGATCAGGTCGGCCCGGCGGCAGAGCCGCCGCATCCGGTCGATGAGGGCCGGGGTCACTGTGGAGTAGGCCTTGCCGTTGTCCCCCATCACAGGGTCCACCACCTTGCGGGCAGCAGGCCAGAGATCGAACGCCTTTTCGGCCAGCGCCACCTGCTCCTCGCCGCCTAAGTAGCCGGTGTAGATACAGTCAAACTCCACACCCAGCTCCCGGTAGTGCTTCAGAGCGGCCAGCCCGTAGGCGGCACCGTCCAGCCGTGCCGGTGTGCCCAGACCGCCCGTGTGGGTGGAGAACACCACAGTGGGCAGGGCCACAGGCTGGCAGCCCATAACGGACAGCACCGGCAGGATGACCGCCAGGCTGCACCGGCCCATGCCGGAGAGGTCGTGAATGCAGAGAATTTTTTTCGGTTCAGTCGGTTTCAACAAAAAGGATCCTCCTTTGCGCCATCCACGGGCCGCACAGGGCCCAGTTTCTCAGCGTATGATACAGTATACCACATTTTGCGGGACAAAAAAAGCGCATACCGGATTCTTTACAGGAAATACTAGCCACAGCGGCAAAAAATCACACAGTGGAAAGGAGAGAGCCACATGAAAAACACAAATCGTCAGCCTTCCTCCGGCAGTGTTCTGCTGGGCATGGCAGCAGGCGCGGCCCTGGGGGCCGTGGGCACCATGGCAATGGCACAGAACCAGCGGCAGGTCAAGCGCACCGCACGCAAGCTGGCCAAGGGCGCGGAACGCGCCATGAGCCAGCTGGACACCATGGTTACGGATCTCGTGGAGCGCAGGATGGACCTGTGAGAAAAAACAAAAAGGCAGGGCCCGCGGGCTCTGCCTTTTTTGCTTGCCATTTACTTCTGGCTCCAGATACACATCCGGGCGCTGGTGTTGATCTCGCCCAGGACCTGCAGGTCCATCTGAATGTTGCAGGTCACAAGGACCGATTTGTTCACGTCGCTGCCGGTGAGCACCGAGGCGGGCAGGTTCTGATGGTGAGCACCGCCGTGGCCTTGTTGAAATCACCGGTCAGGGTGCCGTCGTAGGTCACATCGCCGATGGTCAGGCCGGACAGATAGCCGGTGACACCCAGCTTGGATACCTGCATGACCGGCAGGGTCAGGGTGTAAGTGCCGTTGGCCTGCCGGGTGAGGGTGGCGGTGCGGTTGGAATCGATGCCGCTGTTGGCCATGGATTCCTTATCGGAGCGTTCCTTCCAGAATTTCACACCGACATTCTGGCTGCTGGCGGCACCGGCACTGACGGCCAGCACCAACAGCAGCACCAGCGAGATCAGCGCTGCGCCGGAGCGTTTGAATGTATTTTTCATAAAGATCAACCTTTCTTGGCCGCGCGTGTGCGGCCTGCTCTGGTGTCCTGTTGGGGCAGAACACAGGGTTTGTCAACGCTAAAATATCACGCCAGCGATAACATGTCAATCTGCTTCGTGAGCTTTTCACAAAAAAGTTTCACTTATGAAATTAAAAGTAGAAAAAATATCCGCTCCCCTGTGCGGGAAGCGGATATTGTAAAACCTCTCAGGCTCTTTGCGCCAGATTCCGTAATAGGGGAGGCAAGCCGCAGGTGACGGAGAGATTACAGTTCAAAATTGGGGTCGTCCTTCAGAACGTGGATCTCGCTCATATAGGGGCTCTGCTCAGGGTCAGTGAAGGGAGCTTCCTTCATATACTTGTTCAGCTGGATGGCGGTGCGTGCGGGGTCGGCAATGGTGCCTGCGCCGCCGATGCAGCCGCCGGGGCAGCCCATGCCCTCCAGCAGGTAACCGTTGTACTTGCCGGCCTTGGCCAGCATCAGCAGCTTCTTGCAGTCGGCCAGACCCTGTGCGGATGCGATCTTGACCTCCATATCGGGGTGCCATTCCTTGATCTTGTTGGCAACGGCATTGGCAACGCCGCCGGACTGTGCAAAGCCGCGGCCTGCAGCAGAGGCGGAGCAGAGTGCTGCCTCGTTCTCATCCACTTCCAGCAGATCGATGTCCAGATCCTTGCCCTCGATGATACCGGCCAGCTCCTCAAAGGTCAGCACAAAGTCCACGTCAGAGCGGACCGTGCGGCGGGAAGCTTCCAGCTTCTTGGCGGCGCAGGGGCCGATGAAGCACATGCGGGCGGTGGGGTCTTTCTGCTTCATCATGCGGGCGGTGAACACCATGGGGGTCATGGTCATGGAGATGTTCTTGGCCAGAGCGGGGAAGGCGGTCTTTGCCATCATGCTCCATGCCGGGCAGCAGGAGGTGGCCATGAAGTCCAGCTTCCCGGGAACTTCCTCCAGGAAGTCGTGGGCCTCGTCCACGGTGCACAGGTCAGCACCGATGGCGACCTCCACGACATCGTAGAAGCCGATGGCCTTCAGGGCAGCCTTCAGCTTGCCGGTGGAAGCCAGAGAGGGGAACTGGTTGATAAAGGCGGGAGCGACCAGTGCATAGATGCGGTCGCCGCGGTTGAAGCCCTGAATGAGCTGATAGATCTGACCCTTGTCGGCAATGGCACCGAAGGGGCAGTTCACCAGACACTGACCGCAGGATACGCACTTGCTGTAATCGATCTCGGCACGGCCCAGCTCGTCAGAGTGGATAGCGCCCATGCCGCAGGCAGCGGCGCAGGGACGCTCGGTCTTGACGATGGCATTGTAGGGGCAGACAGTGGCACAGCGGCCGCACTTGATGCACTTTTCCTGATCGATGGTGGAACGGCCGCTCTCCCAGGTGATGGCCTTCTTGGGGCAGACTTCCATACAGGGGTGTGCCAGACAGCCCTGGCACAGGTCAGAGACCTTGACCAGCTTCTCGGGGCAGCGGTTGCAGGCAAACTTGATCACATTCACCAGCGGGGGATCATAGTACTTATCGGCAATGGAAGCATCCTCCAGGCCGGAGACCACACTGTTGTGCTCGTCCATGCGGCGGGTGGGCAGGCCCATGGCCAGACGGACACGCTCCTCGACGATGGCACGCTCCAGGAAGATGTCCTTGCGCAGCTTGCCTTCCTCACCGGGGATGATGGTGTAGGGGATCTTGCGCATCAGGTGGTTGGCCTGCTCGCCCTTGACGTTGGCGTAAGCCATGCGGGCAACCTCGGTAAACACCTGACGGCGGATCTGAATGACGGTGGTATTGATTCCTCTAAAACTCATTCCAATCTCTCCTTGTTCAGAAACAGAAAACATCCCGTCCCACACTGGACTGCGCAGACGGAATTTGCTTTGCTCCGGGCCGGCTGGTACCGCACCGCTGCAACCGGCGCTCCGTCCCAGATATCCAGTTTCATTTTAACATAAACGGGCCTGCGTGAAAAGAGAAAATTTCAAATATGTTAAAGAATTAGCAAATAGTACAGGACGCACAAGATTTAACGAACTTTTTTAGCAGAGTGCTGCACGGACGCGCTCGCCATCGTACTCGCCCAGCCTGACGTGAACGATCTCGCCGCTCTTGTGGCCGGGGGCAGAGACCACCACCGGGATGTACAGCCGGGTGTAGCCTGTGAACAGCGTCTCGGAGAGGGGTGTTTCCAGCAGGACCTCGTCCTCGGTGCCGACATGAGCGGCCAGTACTTCCCGGCGGATCTCCTCGGCCAGCGCGTTCATCTCGCGGCTGCGGGCCTGCTTCTCCCGCTCGTGCACCTGAGCCGGAAAATCATAAGCCGGGGTGCCGCTGCGGCGGGAGTAGGGGAACACATGGACCTTCAGGAAGCCGATCTTCCGGAGGAAGGCACAGCTTTCCTCAAAGTCGGCCTGGGTCTCACCGGGGAAGCCGCAGATGCAGTCGGTGGTAAAGCTGACAGGGCGCTCCCCATAGGCGGCGCGGATCTGGTCCACCACCTGGGCGTACTGCTCCGCGGTGTAGACCCGGCGCATCCGGCGCAGGGTGGAGGTGCAGCCGCTCTGCAGGCTGAGGTGGAACTGAGGGCAGAGCTTTTCCACCGCTGCCAGCCGGGTGATGAACTCCGGGGTCAGCATGTCGGGGTCCAGGCTGCCCAGACGGATCCGCTCGATGCCCTCCACCTGAGCGCATTTTTCCACCAGCTCCACCAGATTGGTTCCGGTGTCCAGACCGTAGCTGGGCAGGGAAATGGCGCTGAGCACGACCTCGCGGTAGCCGGAGGCGGCCAGCTGGCGCAGCTCCTTCAGGATGCTGTCCTCGGCGCGGCTGCGCACCGGGCCGCGGGCGCGGGGGATGACGCAGTAGGCACACTGGCGGTTGCAGCCGTCCTCCACCTTGATAAAGGCGCGGGTGTGGGTCTCGAACCGCTCCACGGGCAGCTCCTCAAACAGCTCGCCCCGCTGGTGGGGGGGGTAACGGCAACGATGCGCTCGTGGCCGTCCAGCAGCTTGAGCACATTGTCCAGGATGGCCTTGCGGTCTCCGTTGCCGCAGACGAGGTCAGCCTCCATGAACTGGGCAGCCTCCTCGGGGAAAGCCTGAGGATAGCAGCCGGTGAGCACGGTCACGGCGCCGGGATTTTCGCGCTTGGCGCGGCGCAGCCACTTGCGGCTCTTCTGGTCACCGAAGTTGGTCACGGTGCAGCTGTTTACCACAAAAACATCCGCTTCTTCGCCCTCCGGCACGATGGTGAAGCCAGCGCCCCGGAACATCTGCTCCAGCGCGCCGGTCTCGTTCAGGTTGACCTTGCAGCCAAGGGTATAAAAACAAACTCGCATGAGAGATCCTTTCAAAGTTGTTCACCCTCTCAGTCTCGCTATCGCTCGCCAGCTCCCCCAAAGGGGGAGCCAATGGCTATCCCAGATTTAGCAGCATCTGTCCTCTGTGATGCGTTGCCTCTCCCTTCCGGGAGAGGTGGCATTGTGCAGCAATGACGGAGAGGGTGAATTTTTATAAACTATCTTATTATAGCAAATTTCCGCCCCACAGAAAAGGGCATTGACCCCTCTTTTTTTGCATAGAATGCAACCAGAGACTTTACGCGGGGAGGTACGAGGAATGGAACGGAGAAATTTGGCCCTGCTCTGCGCGCGCGGGGTGCTCTGCTTCTGGCTGTTTGCGCTGGCTGTGGGTACGGCACAGGGGGCCGGGCTGCGGGTGGCCATTGGGGGAACGGGACCGGCAGTGCAGGCGGATGCCCCGGCGGTGCTGGCGGCGGCTCCGGCCAACAGCGGGCTGCAGCTGGAATGCCGGGCGGCAATCCTCATGGAGCCGGAGACAGGCCGTGTGCTCTACGAGAAAGCACCGGATGAGCGGATGCCCATTGCTTCCATCACCAAGCTGATGACCCTGCTGCTGACCTTTGAGGCCATCCGCGGTGGAAAATTGACCCTCGATACCCCCGTGCCGGTGAGCGAACACGCCTACCACATGGGCGGCAGTCAGATCTGGCTGGAGCCCGGGGAGCAGTTCACGCTGGACGAGATGCTGCGGGCCATCTGCGTTTCCTCGGCCAACGATGCCGCTGTGGCAGTGGCCGAGCTGGTGGGCGGCAGCGAGCCGGTGTTCGTGGAACAGATGAACGCCCGGGCGGCGAGCTGGGGATGACCAACACCACATTCCGGAACGCCTGCGGGCTGGACACCGAGGGCCATCTTTCCACGGCGCGGGATGTTGCCATCCTGAGCCGGTACCTTCTCAATACCTGCCCGGAGCTGCTGCATTATACCGGCATCTGGACGGACAGCCTGCGGAATGGCCAGACCCAGCTGGTGAACACCAACAAGCTCCTGCGCCGGTACAGCGGCATCACCGGGCTCAAGACCGGCACCACCAGCGGGGCGGGGGTGCATCAGCGCCAGCGCCACCCGGGACGGCCTGACCCTGATCGCCGTGGTGCTGGGGTCGCCCTCCAGCGCCGACCGGTTCAACTCCGCCACCACCCTGCTGGACTACGGTTTTGCCAACTATGCCGCCGCCCCGCTGCCCACCCTGCCGGAGCGCCCGCTGGCGTTAGCCGTAAAGGGCAGCGCCGAGGACAGCGTGCCGCTGGATTACGCCGCCCTGCCCGAGACGATCCTGATAGAGAAGGGAACGGCCTCTGACCTGCGGGCTGAGCTGACCCTGTCCGAGGCACTGGAGGCCCCCGTGGAAAAGGGCCGGACAGTGGGAAAGGTGAGCATTTTTCAGGATGATACCTTATTGAATGAATACGAAGTAAAAGCGGCCGCGGATGCCCCGCTGCTGACCTTTGGCGGCGCGCTGGAGCTGCTGTGGCAGTGCCTGCTGGGAGCATAGCGGGCAAAAGAAACACATCACCGAATAAAAGCGGTTAGCAGGAACAAAGCAGCGTTGGCGGGCCTGAACAAAAGATGTCAGGACAGCCAAAAGCAACACTATTAAAATTGTATGAAATCCGGGGATTTTGGCCTTGACTTTGCACGATTGGAACGGTACACTTATACTAACAAAACCCTCAGGGAGCACGTCCCGTAAAAACGTTTGGAGGTTCTGATAGAATGAGCGTCGTTCTGAATACAAAGCACCTCTCCGGTTTTATCAACGAAGAGGAATATAAGGCCATTTATCCTCAGGTGGAAGCGGCTCACAACCAGCTGGAAGCCAAGAATGGCCCCGGCAATGATTTCCTGGGCTGGATGTACCTGCCCCGCGATTACGACAAGGAAGAGTTTGCCCGCATCAAGGAAGCTGCCAAGAAGATTCGTGAGGACTCCGAGGTGCTGGTGGTCGCCGGCATCGGCGGCAGCTATCTGGGTGCCCGCGCTGTGATCGAGGCCGTCAAGGGCCTGTACCACAACGAGCTGGAGGATGGCCCCAAGATCTACTTTTGCGGCAACAGCATCAGCCCCAGCTACCTGAATGATATCATTGCTCTGTGCAAGGGCAAGAAGTTCTCCATCAATGTCATCTCCAAGTCCGGTACCACCACCGAGACCAGCCTGGCGTTCCGTGTTCTGCGCAAGCTGCTGGAGGATGAGATGGGTGTTGAGGAAGCCAACAAGCGCATCTATGCCACCACTGACCGTGCTAAGGGCACCCTGAAGCAGCTGGCTGACGCGCAGGGCTGGCCCACACTTCGTGGTTCCTGACGATGTGGGTGGCCGCTACTCCGTTCTCTCCGCTGTGGGCCTGCTGCCCATCGCTGCCGCCGGAATCAGCATCGACGAGCTGATGAAGGGTGCGGCCGATGCCATGGAGCGTTTCTCCGTGCTGAGCCCGGACAACGACGCTTACAAGTATGCCGCCATCCGCAACATCCTGTACCGCAAGGGCAAGGCTGTTGAGATCCTGGAGTGCTACGAGCCCAACTTCACCCTGATGAACGAGTGGTATAAGCAGCTGTTCGGCGAGAGCGAGGGCAAGGACAACAAGGGCCTGTTCCCCGCAAGCTGCATCTTCTCCACCGACCTGCATTCCATGGGTCAGTTCATCCAGGAAGGCTCCCGCATCATGTTCGAGACCATCGTGGATGTCAAAAAGCCTGCGCAGGATCTGTTCATCGAAGAGCTGAAGGGCAACTTCGACGGCCTGAACTTCCTGGCGGACCAGAATATGAGCGTGGTCAACCGCAAGGCCATGGAGGGCACCATCCTTGCCCACACCGACGGCGGCGTGCCTGAGGTGCTGATCGAGGTGGACGACCTGACTGCTTATAATGTAGGCTACCTCATCTACTTCTTCTGGCGTGCCTGTGCATGCAGCGGCTACCTGCTGAGCGTGAACCCCTTCAACCAGCCGGGTGTCGAGAGCTATAAGAAGAACATGTTCGCTCTGCTGGGCAAGCCGGGTTATGAGAACCTGACCGCCGAGCTGGAAGCAAAGCTGAAGTAAGCAGGAAACAAAAATGATCTCCCGCCGCAAGGCGTGGAAAATACAGGAGGACAGAACTATGATTAAACTGATTGTTGGTACCAAGGGCTCCGGCAAGACCAAGGCAATGATCGACCAGATCAATGACGCGGTCAAGACCTCCAAGGGCAACGTCGTCGTCGTGGAAAAAAAGGCATGAAGCTGACTTACGACATCGCCCCCGCTGCACGTCTGATCGATCTGGATGAGTATAAGATCGCCGGCGGCGAGATGCTGTACGGCTTTGTTGCCGGCCTGATGGCAAGCAACTACGATATCACCGACCTGTACATCGACGGCATCCTGAAGGTGCTGGATCACGATATCAACCGTCTGGGCGCTGTGCTGGACGAGATGGCCGCCATTGCAGGCGATTCCGTCAAGGTCACTGTTACTGTCAGTGCTGACGAGGCTGCTCTGCCCCACGACGTGAAAAAGTACCTGTAATTTTCTGAACTGAGCGCATTCCAACGGGCAGGAAACCGGAAAATCAAAATTTTTTCGGTTTTCTGCCTGTTTTGGTGTTGACAAAGGTTGGCTTTGGCGCTATACTAACAAAGCAGCCTTTTATGAGGTGTACTATGCAATTTGACCTGAGAAAGTTTATCGCAACCGGCACACAGCCTTACCATGCAGAGTTTCCCTGTGATTTGTCTGCACGGGACTTTGCCGGTGCAAGGATCGAACAGCCCGTGACGGCCAGCTTTACCGCTGAACCGGATGGCGATGAGGTCCGGATGACACTGCGGGCAAAAGCATTGGTGCACGGAGAGTGCGCCCGCTGTCTGGACCCGGTTGAGCGGGAAGAGACAGTTGAAGCGGAGTGGACAGCAAAGGAACGGGATCTGGATGACCCGGATTTCGAGCTTCCGCTGGACGAAAAGGGGCATTTGGATGTGGATGAGTGGCTCAGCCAGGAATTCATGTTCCAGATCCCCACGGTGCTGCTTTGCAGCGCCGACTGCCCGGGGTTATGCCCCCGGTGCGGCAAGAAGAGGGCAGATTGTACCTGCCCGCCGGAGGAAGACAAAGCCGCTCCTGTTGACGCAAGGCTCGCGATCCTCAAATCACTGCTGAACTGAGAAACCCATCAAGGAGGTGCAAAAATATGGCAGTACCTAAGAGACATCTTTCCAAGGCCCGCCGCGACAAGCGTCGCAGCAATGTTTGGAAGCTGGAGGCCCCCGCACTGGTCAAGTGCAGCAACTGCGGCTCTCTGAAGCTCCCCCCAGGCATGTGGCAACTGCGGTTACTACAAGGGCGAGGAAGTCATCAAGAAGGCCTAATTTGCGCAAAATTGGTGGCACATTGGTGTTATGTTGAGAAGGGGATGGCGCAATGCCTTCCCCTTCTTTCTTTGTCTGGAGGTGAAATGCAATGGCGATCAAGATCGACCGCATCGACGCGGGCAGCGAAGCCGAGGCGCTGGGCCTGCAGCCCGGCGATGAGCTGCTGAGCGTGGATGAAAATGAGCTGAACGATACGCTGGACTATGATTTTTATACCGACAGCAGCAGCTTTCACCTGAAGGCAAAGGTTGCCGACGGCATCCGGGAGTGGGATGTCCGGCGCGCGGAGCGCGGCCCCTTTGGCTGCGATTTCTCCACCTATCTGGGCGACCAGAAGCATTCCTGCTCCAACCACTGCATGTTCTGCTTCATCGACCAGCTGCCCCCGGTATGCGCGAGAGCCTGTATTTCAAGGATGATGACGAGCGGCTGAGCTTTCTGTTCGGCAACTACATCACCATGACCAATATGCAGGATCACGAGATCGACCGCATCATCAAGATGCACATCTCGCCCATCAACATCTCGGTGCACACCACCAACCCCCAGCTCCGTGTCCGGATGCTGGCCAACAAGCGGGGCGGCGAGGGGCTCAAGTACCTGCCCCGTCTGGTGGAGGGCGGCATTGCCGTCAACTGTCAGCTGGTGCTCTGCCGGGGCATCAACGATGGCGAAGAGCTTCGCCGCACTCTGGGCGACCTGCTGGAGCTGACCCCTATGGTGCAGAGCATTGCCGCTGTGCCCTGTGGTGTGACGGATTACCGCCAGAATCTGTTCAAGCAGACCCCCTATGATGCCGAGACCAGCGCCGCTGTCATCGACATTATGGAGGAGTTTGGCGATGAGTGCAAGCGCCGCCACGGCAAGCGCATCATCTACCCCAGCGATGAGTGGTACCTCAAGGCGGGGCGGCCCATCCCCCGGCAGAGTTCTATGAGGACTTTGATCAGCTGGAAAACGGCGTGGGCATGATGCGCCTGTTCGAGGATGAATTCCGGGCGGAGCTGGACAGGCCCCACCGCATCTACGGCACCAAACAGATCGATGTGGTCACCGGCACCATGGCAGGCCCCCTCATCACAGAGATGATGGACGAGCTCCACCGCCAGTACCCCATGATCGATGTGAAAGTTCACGTTGTCAAGAATAATTTCTTTGGCGGCAACGTGGGCGTGGCGGGGCTTGTCACCGCCACCGATATCATTGCCCAGTGTGAGGGAAAGCTGGAAAGCGGCACCCTGGGCATCCCCGCTGTCATGCTGCGGGAAGAAAAAGATACGTTCCTCGATGATGTGACCATTGCCCAGCTGGGCGAACGGCTGGGGTCAAGGTCGAGGTGCTGCCGGTGGGCGGCGGCGATGAGGCAAAAGCCCTGCTCCGCACCGGCCTGCATATTTCGAGAAGAAGAAGAGCATAACGAAAGGAGGAACCCCCTATGAGCACCCATCGTAGCAGTGGTCGGCCGCCCCAACGTGGGCAAGTCCACCCTGTTCAATAAGCTCACCGGGCAGCGGCTGGCCATCGTGGAGGATACCCCGGGCATCACCCGCGACCGCATTTTTGCAAACTGCGAGTGGAGCGGCCACGAGTTCATGCTGGTGGACACCGGCGGCATCGAGCCCAAGGCGACCGAGGGCATTCTGGCCCACATGCGTGAGCAGGCAGAGATCGCCATTGACACCGCTGACTGCATCATCATGGTGGTGGATGTCCGCGACGGCCTGACCGCCGCCGACGAGGAAGTGGCCCACATGCTGCGCCGCAGCCACAAGCCCATCATCCTGGCTGTCAACAAGTGCGATAAGACCGGCGAGGCCCCCATGGAGCTCTACGAGTTCTATAACCTGGGCTTTGACGAGGTGCTGCCCATCTCGTCCGTGCACGGTCACGGCACCGGCGACCTGCTGGACGCTGTCTGCGCCCACCTTGATTTCAGCGAGACCGTGGTGGAGGAGGACCGCATCCCCGTTGCCATCATCGGCCGCCCCAACGTGGGCAAATCCAGCCTGACCAACCGCATTCTGGGCGAGAACCGGATGATCGTTGCCAACGAGGCTGGTACCACCCGTGATGCCATTGACACCCCCGTGGACAACGCCTACGGCAAGTTCATCTTTACCGATACCGCCGGTCTGCGCAAGCGCAGCAACATTTCTGACGGCCTTGAGCGCTATATGGTCGTGCGTGCACTGGCCGCTGTGGAGCGCAGCCGCGTGGCCCTGATCCTGGTGGATGCCACCGTTGGCTTTACCGAGCAGGACAGCAAGGTGGCCGGTTATGCCCACGAGCAGGGCAAGGCCTGCATCATCGTTGTCAACAAGTGGGATGCTGTGGAGGGCAAGGAGACCAACACCATGGAGCATCAGCGCCGGGATTACGCCGATTGCTTCAGCTTCATGGGGTATGCGCCCATCATCTTCATTTCGGCCCAGACCGGCTATAACGTGAACAAGCTGATGCAGCTGATCCGTGACGTGGATGCCCAGAACGGTGCCCGCGTGCCCACCGGTGTCCTGAACGAGATGCTGGCCCGCGCTACCGCCCGGATGCAGCCGCCCAGTGACAAGGGCCGCCGCCTGAAGATCTTCTACCTGACCCAGGCTTCCACCCGTCCCCCGACGTTTGTGGCCTTCGTCAACTCCAAGCAGCTGTTCCATTTCAGCTATCAGCGGTATCTGATCAACCAGATCCGGGAGAACTTTGGTCTGGAACACACGCCCATCCGCCTGGTGATCCGTGAGCGCGGCACCGGCAGTGTCGGCGCAAAAGATGTGTAACAGGGGAGGCGGCTGTTGATGATGACCTTCTTCATCGTTCAGGCTGCCGCTGCGCAGGCTTACCTGCTGGGCAGCGTGGACACCGGCATCCTGGTCAGCAAGTACCTGTACCACGATGATGTCCGCAATCACGGCAGCGGTGCGGCCGGTATGACCAACATGCTGCGCACCTTTGGCAAAAAAGGCAGCGGCGCTCACCGCCGCAGGCGATGTGCTGAAAGGCGTTGCCGCTGTCTGCATCGGCCGCTGGCTCTTCGGGTTCCTGCCCGCAGATGCCGCCGTTTCGCCCTATCTGGGCGTGTATCTGACCGCCATTCTGGCCGTGGTGGGCCACACCAAGCCTGTTTATTTCGGCTTCAAGGGCGGCAAGGGCGTGCTGGTGGCGGGAGGCGCTATCCTGGCGATCCAGCCTATCCTCCTGCCGGTGCTGACCGTCGTTTTTCTGCTCTGCCTTGTGCCCACCGGCATGGTGTCGCTGGGCAGCATTGCAATGGCGGCATCCTATCCGGTGCTGACCCTCATCTACGGCCTGCTCAAGGGCTTCGCCGTTGGCGACCTCATCGTCTGCGTGGTGGGAGCTGCCATCATGGGCGGCATGGTCATCTGGATGCACCGGGCCAATATCCAGCGCATCCGTGAGGGCAAAGAGTACCGCTTTGGTTCCAGGCACAAGCAGTAACCGAAACAAAAATAACAGCGCATCCTTCGGGCAGAGCCTGCCTGCGGGATGCGCTGTTTTGCGTGGAGGGGCTGTGCCCGGTCGATGTGGCTGCACGGTTGAGTTTACTGAAAAATCTTTGCAAAAAAGGTTGACAAAGGGCGGCGCAGCTGGTATAATAATTCACGTTGCAGGACACAAACTGAAAATGTGGGGGATTAGCTCAGCTGGGAGAGCGCTTGCATGGCATGCAAGAGGTCAGCGGTTCGATCCCGCTATTCTCCACCAATGAAGAGCAAAACGAACACGAGGTCACCATTCAAATGGTCGGCAACGTGTTCGTTTTGTTTTGTGAGATTCCAAGCGTTTAATCAAGTTCTAAGCAAGATCGCACAAACAAAAAAAATGCCCGCACTTTCCATTTTGGATTGTGCGGGCATTTTCCTTTTTCATGTTAGAATTTTCCGTATTTCGGAAAAACTTGCCGAAATAGAGAGTTTCCTGCCAAAATGCAGACAAGCCGACCACAAATCGGCTAAAATCAGCAACAAAGGAGACCAAAGGCTATGATTAGGATTTTGCTGTCAACCCGCCTTGGCGAACGGCGGATGACACAGAGCGACCTTGCTCGTGTCACAGGGATTCGCAGTCAGACTATCAACGAGTTGTACCACGATTTTGCGGAGCGTGTAAATCTGGACGACCTCGACCTCATCTGTGAGGCACTGGACTGTGACCTCGAAGACCTCATTGTGCGAGAGCCCAACATCGAGCGCAGGGTCAAAGAGGTGCGTCATATCCCCCAGACCGTGAGCAAGTCTCGCAAGAAGTAACCCCCATCTCCTGCCCGGATGCACGTTATGCGTCCGGGCTTTTTTCATCTTCATCATTGCGCAGCTGGATGGTCTGCCCATCCGGCATGATGATTGCAACCTTGCCGCCGCACAGTTCTGCTGCCTTGATAAGGTCATCCGCCGACCAGCGGTTCATGCGCACCTTGTTGCTCATTGCCTGCTTGCTGCTCATACCGAGGACTTCGGCCAGATCTGTCTGCTTCTTCCCTGTCATGGAAAGCAACCCCTTGATGATGTCCGACACTGTCATGTGTTCATCCACTCCTTTCATGTATAGGGTACACCAAAATCAATTACTTGTCAACCTCTTTTTATTTCAAAGTAAATCAAAAAAGTTTATCAAAACTATTGACAAGTAAACCGAAAAGGTGTACAATGTAGATGTAAGGCAGAGAGCGAAAGCCCCTTACAGAAAGGAGTGAGGTGAATGGAAGACATGAACGTAACCAAGGCGTTGCTCAAAGCAATCCTCGAACTCATCGAGAAATGCGACACGCTGGAAGAGCTCCGTGAGAGCGTCAAGAAGATTATGGAAGAATAAAAAAAAAGAAGACCAGCCACCGTCCAAAGCAACTGATCTTCAACACCGAACCAACGGCGAGCCGGGAGCCTTACCCCGGCCGCCCTCTATTTTAACAGAGTAAGGCCAGAAAGACAAGAGGGTAACAGCATGAAGTTCATTGACATTAACCGCGAGTTCACCGCAGCAGCCAACAGCTACATGGCACAGGGCTACTACATCAACGCCGGAACGATGGGCGGTAGCCAGGGCGAGGTCGCTCACATCGACCTCACCAACGGCACCGAGATCATCCGGGTGCTGCTCACCACGTTCAACAACTACCTCGGCACCGAGGGTGTGGAGCTGATTGTTGGCCGGGTCAAGGACGACATCAAGCCCAATCAGGAAGACCGCTGGAGCACCGTCTGGAATGAGCGTCTGGAGGTCATCAGCAGCAAGAAGTTCTACCGCCTGAACAACCGTGCGCAGGATGGATTCTACGGCACAGAGGAGGAAGCAAACGCCGCCGAGGAGAAGCGGTTTGACCGCTACAAGAGCCGCCGCAGCAATGACAGTGCGGTGGATGTGACCACAAAGGCCGCTCCGATGGTCAAAAAATACATCCACGAGAAGTTCGGTGTCCGGCGCGTGAAGATGGACGATATCAAGGTCGTCAAGCACGGTGGCCGCTACACCGTCACCTACCACAAGCACGCTGCACAGCTGCACTAAGGGGAGGGCGCAAAGATGGTCACGATTCAGAGCCAGAACTTCGGCGTTGAGATTGAAATGACGGGCGTTTCCCGCGGAACAGCCGCCTCCGTCATCGCCAACTACTTCGGTGTCAGCGGCATCCACTTTGCAGGTGGTACCTACCAGACGTACGAGGCCAAGGATAGCAAAGGCCGCGTATGGAAGTGCATGAGAGACGGTTCCATCACTCCCCGGCGGCGCATAGGTGGTGCAATCGTAGAGGCAGACGATACCTACCGCTGCGAGGTCGTGACCCCGATTCTCCAGTACGAGGACATCACCGACCTGCAAGAGGTCATCCGGGCACTGGTCAAGAAGGGCGCCATGGCGAACAGCTCCTGTGGTATCCACGTCCACGTTGACGGTGCGAACCACACGCCCGAAAGCCTCTGCCGGCTGCTGAACTTCGCCACCGGGCGGCAGGATCTGTTCTACGAAGCCCTGCAAATCGGCAACCGTGCAGACCACTGGTGCCACAAAATCAACCCTGCCCTGTTCCGTGAAATGAAGAAGAACGGCCGGGCAAGCCGGAACGATGCAGAGCGCATCTGGTACAGCGTGGTGAATGACGGATATGATGGAGGCGTGGATTCTTCCCACTACAACAGCACCCGGTATCACGGAATCAACCTCCATGCATTCTTCACAAAGGGCACCGTGGAGTTCCGGCTGTTCAACGGAACCACTCACGCCGGCCGCATCAAAGCCTACGTCCAGTTCTGCTTGGCAATGAGCGCATGGGCTATCAACTGTGACCACGACAATCTCCACTTCAAATCCGTTGCCGGGTACACCCAGCAGCAGAAACACGACCTCATGCTCCGGGTGCTGACCAAGCGTCTGGGAATGCGTGGACCTGAATTCAAAACCGCCCGGCTCCATCTGACCTCTGCATTCCTCGCAGAGAGCGAGAGCGAAGCCGCATAACCGAATAAATCAAGCTGTGCTATCTGGCTATACGGGCATTCGGAGGATATGACGATGAAACTTTACAAGTATTCCGGCACCATCGAGGAGTTTGCCGTTGAACGTGGCCGGATCTCCTACATCAAACTCTTTGATGTGACCGACCTTGACAAAGCACCCACCCGGCTGGAAGTCTTCGGTGCGCTGAGCAAGTACATCGAGGCCATCGAGGGAACGGATGCCGAAGAACGGTACATCAAGAGCGATTGGTATTTTGACAGCAATCTGTATCTGCACCGCATAGAGATCCCTGGCAGCGAGGTTTGGCGCCCGGCGAAAATCATCACCCAAAGCCCGGACAACATCGAGCAGTTGGAGATTTTCGGCCAGCAGAACCACATCAAGACCAGCAAGCCGGAATCCATGTCCCGCGAGGAATTTTGCCGCTTGGTCGCTTGGGAACGCCAGAACATGAAGTAAGAAAGGAGCGTAAAATGCGCATGGGAAGAAAGCCGGAAATCGGCGACACGATGTTCCATGTATGTGAACACCTCTACTACGTTCCAGAGCGCGCAGCCCCGTTGAGCGAATACTGCGTCTGCGAGGCCACAGTTGTGGGTTTTCTGAAAGGCGGGTACACCGAGGTGAAGCTGGTCGGGAAGAATCCGGGAGGCTTCAATACGCCCTATCACTACAAGATGGCTGAGGTCGGCAGCAAGGTGTTCTTTGACGCTCACTCCGCCGCAAAGTATGCTGAGAGCCTGACAGTGTATGCGGAGCAACATTGGAATTGGGCAGGCGAACAACTTCGCAGACCATACAAGGACTTATTGAGAGAGCAATTTCCAGACATTAAGGGAGGTGCATAATTATGTCGATGGGCGAACAAATCAAGGCGATGCGTCAGATTAGAGGTCTGACGCAGGGAGAACTTGCCGTAAAAGTTGAAATGGCAACTATTACAATCCAGCAATACGAGCGCGGGGTCAGAACGCCAAAATTGAAGCACTCCAGAAAATAGCACAGGCGTTGGAAATGCCGATTGGTACATTCCTCCCATCAATGGGAATGACTGAAAATTTCGGTTTCAGAGTGAGAGAAACACGAAAGAAGCAACACCTGTCTATGGAGCAGCTTGGCCAAAAAATGGGAATATCCGGTTCTCTTGTCGGGAGGTATGAGCGAAACGAAGAACATCCGAAGCCAGATACCATCAGAAGATTTTCGGACGCATTGGGTGTAGATGCAAAATGGCTGGAAAAGGGAGAGTACGATGACAACAGCCTATCCGGCAATGAACAGCAGCTTCTTCGGTATTTCAGGGCAATGTCCCCGGCGGGGCAGCATGTCGCACTGGAACGAATGGACGAACTTTCACAACATCCAAAGTATAAACGGAGGGTTTGAACGATGACAGACGAAAAGATTATTGCCCGGATGCAGGCCGATCAGCAGCAGGGCTGGCCGCTGTGCCCCCGCTGCGGCGAGAGGATGCCGGACAAGCTGACCCACGGAGCACTGAGCCGCCACGCCAAGGGCGTGTACATCTGCGAGGCTTGCGGTACCGATGAAGCCCTCCGGGACTGGGGCGGCAACGTCAAGCCCTTGTCTGACTGGGTGCTGGTTCGCGTGTACAACGGAGATTTATGGAAAGAGGCGAAGTAAAATGAGTAACATTGAAAAATTTGCTCCGAGGTTGAGAATGCTTATTGATGCAAAGGGAATCACCGTGCGTTCGCTGGCGAAGGATTTGAATGTATCGGTCGGAGTTTTGTCTGATTGGCAAAACGGAAACAAAACCCCAAGAGGAGATTCCATTATGAAACTCGCGGAATATTTCGGCGTCACCGCCGATTATCTGCTGGGTCTGACCGACGCAAGCGTGATAGATACCGATATTAGAATTTCGTGTGACACTACCAGTCTTTCCGAAAAGGCAGTCAAGATACTTTCTGGCATGGAAAAGTCGGACGTTGAAAAGCTGTCCAAGTTGATTGAATTCTACAACACCATCCGATAAACAAAAAATCCCCCTACACTGGCCCGAAGGTCAATGCAGGGGATTTTTGCGCGCTACCGAGGTAGCCAAATATAAAATCAAGAGCGGACCATGCCGGGCCGCTCTCTACAAAAAAGCCGAAGCTTTTCAAGTGCCTCTATTTTACACGGCACTCATGCAGCAGTCAAGACTTTTTGCCCAGTGCTGCGGTCATAACATCAAAGGCGTGTTCGATGACAGCATCCAGCACCTCGTCGGTGATGGCCCAACGGATAGCCGCCGGGCACTTGGCGCGGAGAGCGGCGAACACCTGCTTCTTCTTTTTTTGGCGCCCTGACCGCTGCCCATGATGGACAGCTCGGCCTTTTGACCAGTTCCAGAGCCAGATCCTTGACGGTGGCCTTGTAGCCCAGCCGGATGCCCCCGACTGCCAGAGCAACAAAGCCCAGCAGCATCAGAGCGATGGCGATGGGCGCGGGGATGAAGTTCAGCATAGCTTCCATGATATTGCCTCCTATAAGTATCAGCGGCGCGGGGAGCCACCCCTGCGCCGTTTTGTTGTGTTGGTTATATCGGATGTTTCACAGGTACTTGGAAGCCCCGGAAATGGCCTCCCAGCTGGCAGGGCCGCAGATGCCGTCCACCGTCAGTCCATGAGCCTCCTGTGCTTTCAGCAAGGCGTTCTCCGTGCCCTCGCCGAAAATGCCGTCCGGGGTCAGTCCCAGCAGCCGCTGGAGCATCTTCGTGGCTGCCCGGTTTGTGTCACCGGTGCAGCCCCGGCGGATGGTCGGCAAGATGAATTTCAGGTAGGTGGTGCTGGGGTAGTGCCGGGGGGCATCGCACAGCCACGTTGCCTTTGCATCGCGGGTATCGGTGTGTACGATAGCGCAGCCGTCATACCAGTAGATGCCCACCGCCTTGAAATACTGGGCGGCGATGATGCCCAAGGCCACAGGATTGATGCTGCGGTTCACCATGCGCCAGTCTGCCGCCATACCATAGCGGTGCTTGGAATTTGGGCTTCCGCCAACGGTTTTGCTGGCATTGTGCGTGATGCAACGGTATCCGCTGGTCACCTTGATGGCCTTGCCCAGCTTATCCCGGATAGCCTGAAGTTTTTCGACCAGCTCCGAATCGACCATCTGGCGGCTGCATCCGCAGGGACACTTGAAGTCCTTGCGGGTGAAGTTCTTGCTCAGAGCAGATGTGTCGCTGGCCTGATAGACAATGACTCTCATGATTGCGCCTCCTAAAAGCCAATCTGGGTGAACACAAAGCCAATGACGATGCCGAGAATTGCCGTCAGCACATATCCGACCGCCTTTCTCCACATCTCACCGTCACGGCTTTCCAACGTTTCACGCCTCTTGCCCTGTTTTTCCTGTTCCCTGACCATGCTTTCCATGCTCAAGGCCAGCTTTTCAACAGAGGTGGACAGTGCGCCCATTTTGCTCACGCTTTCTTCCAGCAGAGCAATCCGTCTGTCCTGACGAGAGTTTTCTTCTTCGAGCCGCCGCTTGAACTCCTCATGCTCGGCTCGCGTGATAGGCTGATCCATCTGAACCTCCTGTACAAAAAAGGCAGCCACACCCCCCGGCGGGTGAAGCTGCCAATCGGTTTTATTCTGCTGCATCCAGCATATCTTGTGAGTGGCGAACCAGAACGTAGTCCTCAAGAATCTGATTTCGCAGGGCATCGTTGTTGCAGCCCTGCATCAAGCCCAGATAGCTCTGAATCACGCTCAGGGCGTACTCAAGGGGAACCTCGCCGCGGGCGTAGGCCTCTCGGACATACCGAAGATGCTTCTTCATGCCGAGAGAAGTCTGCCGCCGCAGTTCAATTTTTTCAGGGGAAATTTTGCGGCCGACGAACTCGACCGCATGGCCGAGAGGAATAACGGCAGTTTTATTGTTGAGCTGCAAGCCGAGATTTTCACGGAGATATCCGTCAATCTCTTCCACTGCCTCCCAAGCTGCCTTTTTTCCATCGACCAGCAGAAGCATATCATCCATAAACCGAGCATAGTACGGAACGTGCATTGTGCGCTTGATGTAGTGATCCAGAGGCGTGAGAACAACATTTCCAGTCATCTGGCTTATGATTGACCCACACTGCATCCCAACACCGGATATGCGTTCAGCTGTGGTTACGTCGGTGCAGTCAACAGGAAGCCCCAACGGACGACCATCCGCCCGGACGGCCGTTTCGAGAAACCACACCATATCTGGGTCGTCCAGCGGACGAGTAAGTTCTCGCAGCTGAACATCAACAGGAATCCGAAAGAAGAATTTGGCAATGTCAAGCTTGACGACCCCGCCAATCTCCATTCATCCTTGCTGCGTTTCGCATCCATTGCTGAATGTCAAAAGCTGCCTTTAGAGGCCCTCGTTCATCGATGCTTCCGTAGCTGTACTCGTACATAGACTTCAAATAGATAGGCCACAGAACATTATAGGCTCCGCAGTTTATCACTCGGTCATAGAACGGCAGGCTGCTGATGATGCGCTTCTTGGGGTAGTATTCATAAAATTGGTGAAGTTCGCCAACATGATATTCATGCCATTGAAGCTGATTCACCGAGTTTATCAAATTTTCCTCAAGGTGGTCGGTGTACCTAAGCACACATCCCTGATAACGCCTGTCTTTACTTGCCTTGCGGTAACCGTCATACAAATTGTCGAACGTTGCAAAACGCTCGAAAACGTGTCGGTGCTTTTCCAAAAAATCCAACTCCTTGAGGTCGCCGAACAGCGTGCGCCGTACGCTTTAGCGTCGGAACGCAGACTGCGAGGCTAATATTTTTAGGCCGCGAAATGCAACCAAGGGAACCAGCCCCTTTATCACCTCTGCACTGAGAGCAAGCCCTTGAGCTTGCAGTATCTGGCTTGGAGGCAAAGCGGCGCGGAAACCGATATCATCGTCCACGTTGGACCGCGGGTTGTTGCCGTTGAACGAGCCGAGGCCGTTGGAGGGGTTGTTCCAGCTGCAACCAGAAAAGAAAGCGCGTGACGGCTGGTTCCCTATGTTTTCGAGTTGGCCTTGACGGTATTGAGCCAACTCCCCAACAACTTTCCGATTTCGACAAGCTGCTTGCTCCATACCTCGTACTTGTGCATAGAAACAAACCGCAGTCGAAATGCCACACGCAGGTAGTGCTGCAATTTTGTGTTTGCAACGTCCAGTTCCTGCAACGTGGTCTTTTTGAAGTATTTTTCTGCGCTTCCACAGCCTTTTCAAGCATCACATCCATAACGAGTTTCATGTCGGCTGCCATCGCAAACTTTTCGGATTTTGGGAACTGCTGGAGTACAGGATACGCATATTCCATCATATCCTCGATTTTTTGTAGGGTCGGACCAGTAAAAAGTTCGTCCTGTTTTCCTTCCATGCGGTAGACCTCCTTCCGAACGCGGGTCAGTATAACAGAAAACAGCTTGAAAATCTGCTTTTCGGTGGATTTTACCGAAAAAGCGGCAAAATCCACCGATGCAGAAAATCAATTTTATAAACGACCCCGCTTCGCGGGGTCGAGGGGAACGTGACTGCGCTACCGCGCAGTCATCAGGTCACAGACGGCAGTTTGCAGTAAGCGGCGCGGAAACCGACATCATCGCCCACGTTGGACCGCGGGTCGCCGGAGAACGAGCCGAGGCCGTAGGAGGGGCGGGACCAGCAGCAACCAGAAAAGAAAGCGCGCTCCTCATCGCTATTACGGAACCAACAGGTATGACCTGCGCACAGATCGGAGCTGGAATAAGGCATCATGCCCAACGCCTGAAGCAGCAGTTTTGCATTTGCGCCAATGTCCGCACTGCAAGTGATAGAGCCAAACGTGCAGCTAGGCCAATCGCCATCCGCATTTTTGTGGGTGATGGTCTTGGCCCACTGAAGTTTGCCGCCCACGATGTCAATCTTGACGGAGTTGGCGGTGGTGCCTTTTCCGTCCGGGGTGATAAAGCTACCATCCACGCAGCTGATAGCTTTCCACTCGGTCGAGGTCGGAGACTGGCTGTGTGCGCTGTCTGCGCCGTTATTGTTGACAAGGAACTGGATTTCGCCATACACAGAACGAACTGCGCCCATCCACTCCCATACGTTTCCAGTCAGACCAGAAATACCGCTGGGGCTGTTGTCATGATACCATGTCAGCGGGCCAGTACCAGTTGCGACACGACCAATCTTATCGCCACTCATATAGGTCGGGATAGCCTTATAGAACGATTCACTGTCGTGGCGGCCATAGTTGTTGTTGCCTTTCGGAACGAAGCCGGCAGCCTCACACATGCGCTGAATCAAGCCCCACTCCATGCGGGTCATCAGGTGCCAGCCCTCGCCCTTAGCCTCGCAATACTGGCGTGCGTGGTCCATATCCAGCGATGCCGCAGGGTCAACGCCGCCAAGAGAGTATGCGCGGCCATCCTGCACGATGTTCTGGTACTTGGAGATGTAGATTGCGTCCACTTCCTGCCCGTTGACGATGAACGCCGGATGCACGGCGGCGGATTCGCCCATGCCAAGCTGCTTATAGGTCATCTTCGGGATCTTCACCATGATGGACGGCATACCGGCATTGTCGTAAATCAGCTCATTGCCGGGTGCAAGGCCAGTGACGGCCAGATTGGTCAGGTCAAAATTTGCAGCCATAGTAGTTACCTCCTATCAGTCGATGGCCCACAGGGTCAGGGTCACATTGTTCATGGAGAACGGAATCGGCTCCGCCGGGGTGCTGTTGCCCATGCGGGTGCCACCCTCGGCGTTCTCCTCGCCGTCTGTGGTCACTTCCTCAATGGGCTCCGGCTGGGTGTACTGGCGGGCAGGGATATCGATTTCCGCCACATAGCTGCGGCCGGCAGCTGCGCCGATGACCAGCTCACCATAGCTGTCGTAGCACACATCGATGTGAACGTCACGGTCGTCCTCGCGCTTGGCGAGGTTGATGGTCAGGTCATCATCGAAGCAGATTTTGTTCTTGACGACCTCGTAGGGAATCTTGGTGCCGGAATTTTTCTCGATAACGGTCATTTCAGAGTACCTCCGATTGCGGTGTATTTGATGGTGGCAGACTTTGCGGAGCCGTTGTAGGCCAGCTTGAAGCCGTTGACCAGCTTCTCGCTGACCTCAATATCCCCGACCGGACCATCGGATTTGACCAGTTCGGTCATAACCAGATAGCTGGTGCTGCCCATGTTTTTGCCCAGCGACACGCTCTTTTGGAGTTGTTGCAGGGATAGGTACGAGCATTGGTCAAGTCAACGCTGCCGGACACGATCTGCCACGTGTTGTCGATGCCAGCAACCGTTTCGTCCAGCTGCCAGCCACGCTGCCGAACCTCGTTGAGCAGCATGCCGAATGCAGCATACAGGTCCCACACGCCCGCCTCGATGTTATTGAAATGTGCCTGATCCTGAGGGGTGCCCTGCTGCATCACCTTGCCAGCGGGAGTGATGGTCCATGTTCCGTCATGGTTGTCGGTGATGACGTACAGACCGGGCTTGTCCGTTACATGGTCAAGCCATACCGTTTTTGCGTACACGGTCATTCCTCCTTTTTCTTCTCGGTAAAGGTAAAGTCGAACCAGTACAGAATACCAGTCTGACCTGGCGAGATTTTGATGTTTACGTCCTCGTGCGCCCAGACCTGATTGTCCGAGTTGAGCAGCTCCACACGATTCACCGTAATCTCGCCCAGCCCGGTGATGGACACTCTGGCGCGGACAGTACCATCAGCCAGAATGTCGATGCCGGAAAGCGGAACGGTGTAGTAGGTCGAGCCGACACGGAAACGCGCACAGGCAATGCGCCGTTTGAGATAGCCCCGCAGGTCTGCGAAGCCAGCCGAATCAATCATGCTGCTACCTCCTTAAAAATTTATTCCCGGTGCGCTGCCGCACACCTTTGCGATGTAAGAAACGCCGAGGCCGGATTCCTCGGCAACAAGCCCTCCGCCTGATGTACCGCCGGATGTGGCGGTTGCCGGATGCAGACCGGCTGTCAGGTCGCCGGATGCCGGGGCCGCGTATGTGCTGCTGCCGTCTGCGGTCTGCACAACAACATACCCCGCATCATCGAAGCCCTGCGTGGCCGTCTCCGGGTAGGTTCCAGCCAGTTTCTCCGGTGCATAGGCTCCACCATTGTCCACCGTCAAAACCTCGATTTCCGAGGCGGCAGTGCGGCCCTGTGTGGCTGTGGCCGGGAACGTGCCAGCGTCAAGCTGCCCGGTGCGGGGGTGAGCGTAGCTGCCGCCGAACTCGTCCGTAACGATGATGATATTCCCAGCGGAGATGCCGCCCTGTGTGGCCGTTTTGGGGAAAGTGCCGCAGCGGCGCACCGCATACACGATATAGCCGCTGCTGGTCACGATCTCGCTGCCGAACGTGCTCTGGTAGTATACACCATCGTTGTGCGACCGCAGGCCCTTGTAGTTGCCGATGGCCCACAGCACACGTTCGGTGCTGACGTAGGACGCATCGGAGCCGCTCATGTCCAGCATGACCCGGAAGTGGTACGGCTCGCCGCCATACTGCCACCATTCCTCCAGCCGGGAGCCGGGATAGATAGCCCGGATGCCCCGCAGCACAGCCCCGGCGGTTCCCCGGTGACGATGGATATAGGGCGCAGACTTGATGGTGCGCCGCTTTGCAGCGAGGTCGTAGTCGTGGTCGTACCAGTCTACGGCGAAGTCCTTTGCCAAAATGTCCAGCAGGTCTTCCGGCAGCTGGTCGATGCGCGTGTAGATTTGACCGAGGTTGATTTCATCCAACCGCTGCTCCAGCACGTTGGCGATAGAGTGCGCCAGAGCAACCATTTTCGGGTCTTTCTGGAGCGCAAGCGGGAAGGAATCCATCATCCGCTCGGCGGTCAGGCCGTTATTCATCCTCGTACCCTCCGCTCTTCACAGTGACCGTGCCCGCCTTTGCTACCTGCGGCACCTTGTCGGAGGTCAGGTCAACGGACGGTTTGCCATCTTCCAGCGGGGTGAAAACGGGCTGCTGCAAGTCCACGCGCTTGATGCCAACTTCCAGCAGCAGATACCGCAGCTTGTCCGGGTTGATATCCCGGCCCATCTTGCCGGACTGCCAGCTGATGTACTGCTGCACAGCCTCGTTTACGCGGGTCTGTGCGTCCGCGGCGGAAATATCTCCATCGCGGGTCAGGTAATAGGTCAGATCGATGTTGTAGTTCACCACATCAGGATCACCAGAAATGACGTGGTCCGTCAGAGGCCGTACCTCATCGGCAGAGCAAACTTCCACCATCGCTTTCTTGGTTTCGTCCGGGGCAATGCTGCCATCATCCATGACGGCGTACAGGCAGACAGTGCCGGGGCTTGGGCTGTTCGCCACCACATCGGCGATTTTGGTAGACACGCTCTTCGCGAAATACTTGTAGCTGCCAACAGGCCCTGCGCTGGACCACGCTGCCTGACTATCAAGCAGAAGCTGGTAGAACTCGTCATCGTCCGGGGCATCGCTGCCGTTTGCGCTGGCCGTGACGTTGGAGCAGCCAGAATAGTAGTCGTACACATCAACAATGGTGTTAATGTCACCGACCGCAAAGTCATTTCCGACAGTGCCGGAGGTCTGGCATACCACCGTAACGTCCGTGTAGGTCGAACCAATAGGCACATATTCATCTGCCGTGGTTGCCCAATACAGTGAGGCGTTTGCGTCCGTGACGCGAGTGCCGGAAGGAATGAGGATTGCACTCTGCCGCGCCTCACTGATGTTGAAGCGCATGGTGCAGGTTGCCGCAGTGGGCTTTGGACGCTGCTGCAAGTAGAACAGCTCCGCCAGCGCATCCAGATTCTCACCCTCTGCCCGGCTGGGTAGATTCTGGTTATCAGCGTGGTTGTTGAGGGCACGCTCGTAGATTATCGCGTCCTCAATCCACGAGATGAACAGCCGTTCCGGGCTGCCGGGGCGCACGGGTGTGCCAAAAAGCTGCTCATACCCCGCACAGAGCAGCGCATCCAGCTCGTCAACGTCGGTGCTGATGAACTGGTGGTCTGCGGTACTACGCATTGATGCTCACCTCCACAACGGGAAGCATCGTTCCGGGGTTGTCCTTGGAGGATTTGAACGTAGTCCCCATATAAGTGGCTCTCGGTTCAAACCGTTCGATGGCTTCCTTGATGGCGGCGCAGAGCATAGGCTGCGCCACGTTTTCCGGGCGGTCAAGAATATCCGAGATGTCGATGCCAAACTCCCGGTAGCCCGGCACGGTGCCTTTCGGCGTGGATAGGATGACGGCGATGTTCTGCAGAACGCTGGCCACGGTATCCTGCTCGCCGAGGGAAATGGCGGTCAGGTCATTTGCCGACACCAGATAATTGCTCATAAAATCGCCTCACTCTCTCGGATATTCCAGTAAAGTGACGCTCGCAGTAATCCATGTCGGAACGCCGAAAGCGTCTGTGTGCTTGGTTTTGAATTTCACGGATTTGATGACCCACCGATAGCTGCCAAAGACTTCATTGCCGAGGACAAACGGCAGCGTCGTGTGATTATCGACATACCCCTTCAGGATCTCGCGCTGCTTGCTTGGAGCCACGCCAAGGTACGCCGAAAGTTCAATATCGAACGTGATGGTGTCGGCATCCGTGCCCGTAAACTCGGCCAGAGCCTTGCCTCCGGCACGCTGATGGGTGGTGTATCTGGCAGACACGCTCTGCACCATGTCCTTGATGGTTTTGACGTAACCATCGAACACGGCAAAGATAATGCCTCCGAGGCATCCAACAATCACGGATAAATCCCTCCCAACACGAAGCCGTCAGCGTTGAAGCACGGCAGGTACAGACAGATCACGATGTCATCAATGGCGGGCACCCACCACACCACATGGGATTTGTGCTGGTGGTTGGTCGAGTTGTCCGCTCCTGTGACCTTTTCCTCTTCGTCCCAAATCTGGCGGGTGCCGTTCTGGGTGTTGAGGATTTTCAGTTGATACGGAGACGGGTGCGTAAACTGGTGATCATGCAGCCCCGCCTCCTCGGTGTATACGATAGCCTTGTAGTGCTGCATCACAGGCAGCCAGCCAGATGTAATCCCGGTGTCCTCGAACTTCACGCGCACAAGGCGTTTTTTCTTGTTCACATCGGTGACTTTCCCGATGCGAACATCGACGTTCATGTTCATCAGTAACCTCCCAGCGTATGGCGGCCAATGACTTGCGTGGTGTACCCACCAGAGCCAGATACTGTGTGCTTAGACTGCTTCACGATGTACTTCCCGGACCACGGACCGAAGCCCTCCGCATTGAACGTCAGGCCAGCCACCTTGCCGGGGTCGCCCGGAAAGGTGAAGCTCATTTGGCGTTCAAATTTGTTGTAGAGCCGGAGTTTCTTTGCAGCCAGTTCTTTTGCCTCTGCCTTGCTCGTGACAGGGGCGTAGACTTCCAGCTGCTGATTGGTCTTGCTCTTGGCATCGTAGTCCTTAACGTAGGCAATGCCCTCGATGGCCTTGCCATCAGGCCCAACGTAAGATACCCGGCAGGACGCATACTGTGTTCCAGCCTGACCGAGTGAATGACTATACTTGATATAGCTTTTGTCGCCCAGCGTGGTAGTCCACACAGCGTCCTTGCCCTCGTACTCCTGCTGGTCAAAGATGACGATTTTGCCATCAGTGCATTTCAGCGACAGCCCTGCATCGTGGCAAAGCTGCTGCAAAAAGTCGATGTCAGAGCAGCGGTACTGCTCCACACGCTTGTACTCAGGGTCTTTCTTTGCAAGAAACTGAGCCGCCATGCCGTTCTTGGATGCCATTTCATTGGCAATGCCGGACAGCTTGTACTTTTCCCAGCCTTTGCTCTGCTTGGTCTGCCGGATCTGGCTCGTGTAGGGCAGCCCAATGGCCTTGATGGTGATAATGCCGGGCGGTCCAGACGCAACCACGCTGTCCAGTTCAAAGGTTCCGCAGTCCAGTGCTTCATCTTTGCCATCACTGTGCCAGTTGCAGGCGGTGATGGTAGCCCGGATTTTCAAGCTTTCTTCTCCGCTGCCGGAGGCGGAGCCGGAAGAGCCGCTGCCAGACTTGCCGGAGATCTCGCTGGCATCCACCCAGCCGTAGACGCGAGATGTGCCATCGGTGTGGATGACGTGGTACGGATGAAGCGCGCCCTGCTTGATGATGGTGATCTTGGCAGGTCCAGCCTTTGGGTTGCCATTTGCCTTTTTATCAGTGGATGCCTTATAGTGCGGACCGCCAAGGAACTGCACCGCATCGCCGACCTTGTAGCCATCGGAAGATGCAGCCGATACATCGCCGTCTATCATCTTCTGGAGCCAGTCGGTCATCCAGACACCCTCACGGTCTTGGAGTTTGATTTGCAGGTCATCGCTGGCGTCTTCCTCGTTGTCCGTAAAGGACAGGGAGAGCAGGTAAGGAGTAATGCTGCTGGTAATATCCACACCGTCAAACTCCACCGTACACTCGGCATGGCGGGCAGTATTTTCATCGCTCATGTGACCACCTTCTTCCACGGCGGCAGGGTCGAACTGGTCTTGGTTTCGATTTCCGGGAGCGTCAAAACGATTCCGGCAGGAAACTCAAAATAGTTCAGATACTGCGAGTTCGCAGCCATCAGGCGGGGCGCAAGGGCGCAGCTGCCGAGCTGCGTGTATGCCACGCTGTCCCAGCGGTCGCCCTGCACGGTGGTGTAGGTTTTGCTCATGCGTAACCCCTCCTGAAATTATCGGTGTCGTTGTCGCTCACGATTTCCAGCACAGCTTCCCGGAGGTCGTCATTCTGGGCGTTCAGGACGCTTCGCAGTTCATCCGTATCTCGCATACCGTAGATGTGGTAAACAGGCGCAACGGTGATAGGAGCCGCGCTGCTGGTGTTGGAGCCACCAGATGCAAAGCCGCCGGGCAGCTGCACTTCCGTAACGGAGCGGGTTTCGCCGCCGTTGAAGTAGACCGAGTTGCCGCCATTGACAGTTTCTACATATCGGTTGTACTCTTCACGCAGAGTCTGGGCTTCCTGCTCCTCACGGATGGCATCCCGGACGGCAGACAGGTCAATCGCATTTGTGCTGGTGATCTGTTCCAGCTGCCGCGCCTCGTTGAACGCTGCGCGGGTTTCCGGCGCGGTCAGCACGGTTTCGCCGCCGTTGAAGTAGACCAGCTCTGGGCCGTTCTCGCCAACGATGGCAAAGCCCGGCGCAGCGGATTCCGTGCCGACTGCATAGCCGGGGATGTTTCCGTTCTTCTGGTCGATGTTGTAACGCTTATTCGCCCCGGCCAGCGCATCAGAGGCAGCGTTCGCCACCTTTTCGTATGCCTCCTTGACACGAGGCATCATGCCCTCTGCGCCATCGATAAAGCCCTGAACGGTGGACTGTGCGCTCTTCATGGCCTCGTCGTTCAAGTCCATGTCGGCCACACTGTCGGCTACGTTCTGCGCGATCTCGTCCATGGCATTGCTCATGCCGGTTTCAAGGTCGGCCATGCTCTCGCTGGTGGTTTTCTGCGCCTCCTGCAAGGAGCGGTAATTCTCGACCATCTTTGCGAGGTCGGAATCTGATGCAGCAGCCATGCCGGCGATAGCGTTCACGGAATCCTTGCTGCCATCGGCGAAGCTGGCGATAACGTCGCTCAAACCGTCAATGTCAGCAGCGCGCTCGGTCAGGTTTTCGAGGTTCTGGTTGTAGTTGTCCCAGTAGGTGATCTGGCTTTCCAGCGCGGAGTTTATGCTGGATGCAGAGGTGGCGACGACCTTCTCAGCGGTATCCCACAGGTCGTACTGCTTACTGATGCTGTCATAGGCCGCATTGTAAGCGTCCGTGTATGCCGAAACGAGTTCCTGAATCTCCGCCTCGGCACTGTTGATAACATCGGTGACGGCCTGCTCCTGTGCAGCCACATCGTTTGCGCTGTTGGCGGCATCCTGCTGCGCTGCGTTCAGGGAATCGACTGCATCCTTGGCTTCCTGATACTCGGCCTCAGCTGCATCGATGGCTTCCTGATCCTTCTCCACGGCCTCGGTGTAGTTTTCGACTTCATGCTGGGCAGTGGCGAGGTCTTCCGAGTAGCCCATGTACTCGGTGCGCAGCTGCTGCACATCCTCGCCCATGGAACGCCAAGGAATATCCTGGACTGTGCCATAAGTGGACTTGAATTGTTCGTCCGTCATGCCGAGCGTGGAAAGCAACTTGCTATAGGTTGCGTCCATGCCGGCATTAGATTTTTCGACCCTTGCCTGTGCAGCAGCCAGCTTCGCTTCATTCGCCGCACTTTCGACCAGCACATCGTTGTACTGCTCGTAGATTCCGTTCAGGTACTCTTGCCGAGCCTGCGCTTTTACATCGTCCGCATAAGCATTCGCGTGCTGGCGCAGAGCTTCTGTGCCTCCCTTGATGGAATCCGTTTCAAGGTCAATATCATCAGCCAGACTGGGCACCAGTGCAGACAGACGGGCAAGGGTATCGTGATACTCAGCGTTCCCGGCAGTATTGCCGTTGGTGGCAGCTTCGATGGCCTCCAACTTGCTGATGTACTGGTCCGCGACGCTGGCGGTTGCTTCCATGTTGGACAGCGTGGAATGGTAGGTGTCGCTGACCTCGTCCATGCTACTGCCCATATCGCGGGCTGCGCTGGTCAGTTCTCGCACATGCGGGACACCATCGTCTGCTGCGCCGGAAATTCCACCGATTACGGCAGCGAGAGCCGTTCCTGCAATGACAACGCCCGCAAGAACAGGAGCCGTCACTCCGAGGGATGCAGAGAACAGGCCCATAGCTGCGCTGCCAATTTTTATTGCCGCAGATGCGGCAGTCATAACGCCAAGGAACCCTCCAAGAGCGACAGTTCCGGCCGCAACCGCCTTGACTACACCGGGATGTTCCTCAACGAAGCCCTGCATCCAGCCCAGAACTTTAGCCCCGACATCGTACAGCTTGGACAAAGTCGGGGTCAAATCCTCGCCGATGGCGATTTTTAGGCCGTCTGCTGCGGACTGCATCAGCGTCAGTCTGCCATTCATGTTGTCGAGCATGGTGCCCGCCATTTTATCGGCAGACCCGGCGCAGTTGTTCAGGGCTGCGGTGTAGTCTGAGAACGACTGCCCGCCCTCGGCGGCGGCCTCACTGCATCCGGCCATGATGGTTTGCAGCTTGGAATACTGGTTCGTGCCAGCGATGGTCTTGGCAAGGTTGGCCTGCTCTTGGTCGGTCAGGTCGCCCCAGACCCCGGCAATCCCAGTAAGGATGCTGGACAGGGACTGCATATTGCCCTGTGCATCGTAGATGCTCACGCCATAGTTCGCCAGTTCGTCACCGCACTTTTTCGTGTTGGTGGCAAGGCGGGTGAAGATGGCGTTAAGGGCTGTACCGGCCTCGCCGCCCTTAACACCGGCATTGGCCATGGTAGCCAGAACTGCGGTAGTTTCCTCGACAGAGTAGCCAAGGGAGGTGGCGGTAGATGCACACGCCTTGTATGCCTCACCCAGCTGGATCACGTCCGTGTTGGAGTGAGCCATAGCGTAGGCCATAACATCGACAAAGTGAGTGGTGTCGGAGGCTTTCAGGCCAAAGGCGGTCAGATAGTCTGTGACAATATCAGACGCCTGTGCCAAGTCCATATTGGCGGCAGCAGCCAGATTCAGCACCGGGCTGATGCCCTCCAGCATAGACTGGGTGTTCCAGCCTGCCAGAGCCATGTAAGACAAAGCGTCCGCCGATTCACCAGCTGTGAACTTGGTGGTTGCGCCCATCTCCTTGGCCTTGTCGGACAGAGATTCCAGTTCATCGCCGGATGCGCCGGACAGGGCTTCGACGTTGCTCATGGATGCTTCAAAATCACCTGCGGTGTTGATGCAGTCCATGTATGCGTCTTTGATTTCGTCGAGGGCTTTTGCGATGCCGGCCGTGGCAAGCACAGATTCAACGGTATCGAGGGCTTCGACAGATTTCTCGCCGAAGCCCTTTGCGCCCTCTCCAGCCTCGTCCATGGTCTTTTTTGAGGTCAACCTGCTGGTCTTTCAGCTTATCGACCTCGGTTTCCAGCCGAGTGGTTTCTGCTGTCAGCTGCGTGGTGTCCACGCCAGCTTCCCGCAGAGTGTTCCCGGTGGCAGCCAGCCGCTGCTCATAGGTGTGCAGGGAGGTCGTGGTCTTATCAATCTGCGCCTGCTTGGAAATCAGCTTGTTTTCCAGTGCAGAGGAATAGCCCTCGGTCTCCTGAATCTCTTTCTGGATGTTATCGTACTGCTGCTGCAAGACGGCCAGCCGCTGCTTGGTGGAGTCAACGGCCTGCTGCTGCTTCTGGTACGCGGTTATGTCGGACTGTACCTTGTTCAGTTGCTGGATGCGGTTCTGTGTCTCCACAAGAGCCGACTGCGCAGCCTTGAAGGTGCTGGAGAAGTTGCTGTTCTGTTTGGCGGACAGGTTGAACAGCAACTCCCATTCTTTTCGAGCCACTACTTCGCCTTTCTCGCCTTTTCGCGCTCGGCAACAATGGCATTGTTGGTATCAATCCATTGCCGCAGTTGATACAGAGGCATTGCAAGCCAGTATGGTGCAGGGGTGTTGTTGCCCTGCGCCATCAGAAGGGCTTGCCGCCGCAGCCACTCTCCACCATCATCAGTTACACATCCGACAGCATCAAAAAATTTCTTGCTTTGGTGCGGATGGTGTTGTAATCCCGAATGCTCATTGCGCCGATAACGTCAACGCCGATGGGCTGCGTACACGCCCGGCAGGCCATCCGAATCAGATAGCCCGCACTCATGCTCGGCACGACAACCGGCTGGCGCAGAGCGGACATCTCGGCCTCGATTGCAAACGAATCATTGCCAGTCAGCTTGCCGAAGTCAAACGTCAGGGTGTCGTACTTCTTGCCCTCGTACTCAAACGGCTGGATAAGCTTGTGGACGTACACATAAGGGTCGGTGGCAGCTTTGTTCGCAGCGGCGATGGCTGCATCGTACTCCTTATCGCTGATGGTGGTGTTCATAGCGGCTGCTCCTTTCGCAGTTAAAAAATAGGCCGGAGCCGCAAAATGCGGCTCCGGCATAACGATTGGCTCTGATTACTTGCCCAGTGCCTTGCGGACAGCTGCCAGATAATCCGTGCCGTTGATGTAGCAGATGAAGTTCAGCGGGTCCAGTTCGCGGACTTTCTTGCCTTCGAGGTACGTTGCCCAGTAACGAACAGCATACTCACCGGAGCCGTTGGCGGGGGTCGCCGGAGCGATAGTGCCGCTCTTGGTGGACTTCGGAATAACGACAAGAACGTGCTTTTCAGAACGAGCATCAATAGTGCCATTGATGGGATCCTCATACTGAACGGGAGCACGCAGATCGATCTGGTGGCGGCGAATCTCGGACAGCTTGACGGACTGTGCCGTAGTGGTGCGAAATTCCAGACCAAGGGTCATTGCTTCGAGATGACCCAAAATAACGGCATCAATGTTGCCGCCGATACCGGCGCCGGAGATGGACTGCGTCAGAAAAGTCACATCAGGCAGTGTAACTTTTGCCATTCCCGCATACTCAATGCTGTCTTCATAGACAGCAAAATTGATAATGCTCTGATCGATTGCCATAGTAGTACCTCCTCTTTAGGACTGGAGTGCGCTGGTCACATAGTCAGCGTCATACTCCAGCACGAAGTCGATTTCCTGCGCCGGAGAGGGCGGGGTCATGTAGACGTGCAGCTTGATTTTGCCAGCCATCAGGCTGGTCAGGGGTTCTCGCTTTCCAGCATCTCAACGCGGGCACCCAGCAGGTAGCCTGCGCCAACCAGACCATTCAGCCAGACGCTTGCGCTGTCCACAATGGTGTCGATCAGGCGGCGGTTCATCGGCTTGTCCAGCTTAGACCAGAAAGTCTTGATGAGCGTGTTGGAAACATAGTCGAACATCCGGCTAATGGGGATGAAGTAGTCCTTCACATCAGTGGACTTGGGGTAGCAGCCAGTGTGGTTGCCCCATGCGGTCCAGCTGCCCATGAAGTTCAGGAACGTGCAGATGCCAGCGGCATCGACCACGTTTGCCTGATTGTAGGTCAGGTTGATGGCTGCACCGTCATCATCGCACAGGCCGTCGATGTGGACGGTCTTGTTGGAAGGGCTCTCGTAGGGGATGCCGCCATTTTTGGTGTCGGTCTCCGCAAGGCAGCCCGCCATGATGGTAGAGCCGTGGAACTTCTTTTCGCCCAGAGTGCCGTTAGGCCAGCACAGAATGGACTTCTGGTCGTAAGTACCAGCGTTCTTGGCCTGCACTGCGGCAGTATAGGTCTTTGCGGAAATATCCACCAGAGCCTTGCCAGAGAACATACCGTTGATGGAGCCAGCCTTTGCAGCCAGCGCAGCAGCAACGGTAGCCTCCTTGGAGAAGCCGGGTGCCATAATCAGGTCAGGCACAATGCCGAACATCGTCAGGCAAGCCTCGACCTGCTCCACGGCAGCTGCCACAGCCTCGGCCTCGGCGTTTTCTGCGAGCGGCAGGAAAATGACCGGCTGGCAGGCACACAGCTTGAAGTGATAGTACATCACCTCGCAAACGGTGAACTTTGCCCAGTCGTTGTCATAGCCCAGCTGTTCCTCCGCTTCGGTGTAGCTGGTGCACAGCACAGGGGTGCCAGCGGTTGCAGCGGTGCCAGTTGCCTTGGACAGCGGTGCGGTGCCAATGACAAAGGGAATGCCGCAGGTTGCGGTGTTCGGTGTCGCCACGGCGGTATCGGCGCGGCTGACATTGATACCATGATCTGCCATAGTATGTATTCCTCCTTACTTGGATTTGGCGAGCATCCGGGCATACGCAAGGATGGCCTCGCCGCGTGCTTTTGCCTTTTCAGGCGTGGTGTTCAGTTCGGCCACATCGATGATGAAGTCGGCCACGCCGGGATATTTCTCGGTGGCAATCTTCACATCGTCACGGTTCACAGCCTCCGCAGCAGTGCAGGGGTAAATCGTGTTCTTCTGGATATAGCCCAGAATAGACGGACCGACGTAAATAGAAACGCCGGGCTTGCTCTGTGCAGGCTCGGCGCTCACGGCGTTTTCGGCGTTCTGTTCCGCCGCGGTCTTTTTACCGCCATAATTCAATGTCCTCCGTTTGCTGCACGGTCGGCAGCTTCCAGTGGGTAATCATCTCTCCGGCATAATACGGCTTGGTTTCCTCATCGTAAGGAACGCTTTCCAGCTTATGACCGGGAGACAGGACGAGCGTAAACTGGTACCGGTGCTTTCCATCAGTGCCAGTGCCGCCTACCTTGCGGACTTTGAGCAATTCCACGCGAAACCGCTCCATCATGTTCAGGAGAGCGAGATCGCCCTCCTGTTCATCCGGGTTGTAGCAGCAAAAGATAGAGCGCACAGAAACTACCGTGCGCTCCTCGCTGCCGGGCTGCTGCTCCGTTTCCAGCGGAATGACCCGATGGATGATGTACGGGGCTTTCTTCTTGGCTGAACGGCTGTCAGGCAACCGCATCAGATAGACTTCCGGGGCACGGTAGGCCTGTTCGGTATCGCCCTGCTGCATAGCCACCGGGAGAATCATTCGGCCATGATTTTCTCGGTAAACGCTTTCAGCTGCTCAAGCAAAACAACACTGGTCATATCAGACACCCCATCCGTTCAAAATTCGCGTGATTTCATGCTCAATGCGCTCCTCGTAAGTGGATGCCATTTTCTCCTCGATGGAGTCCATGACATTCTCGTTGGAGTACATCATCTGCGGGGTGGCAGGGCCAAACAGTTCCTTGACCGGGAACCGTTTTTCTCCTTGCCGCTCATAGATGCCATAGTGAGAGCCCATCTTCGCCTCGAAAGCGTGGTCCAGTGCCTGTCTTGCGCCGGACTTCTTCACGCGAGTTACCACGCGGCCGCTGCGGTCCACCTTGGTATCGAAAACTCTAAGGGGGATGACGCTGCCACGGTAGCCGAAGTTGATAGAAACCTCGCCATTGCTGCCCCGCTGGATGTTGTTGATATTCTTTGTGCGGTTGGAAAATTCACTGCTGCTGATGGCATACTCCTGCGTGACTGCCCGTTTCGCCGTTTTTCCGGCGGCAGCGGCGCGAGCCAGCGCAGATCCTACAGCACGATTGGCGCCTCCGGGAATTCCGGCGAGGAGGGCAGACACCCGGTCAAATCCTTCCTCTGCAATGTCAACGGTGATGCCAGCAGCTACGCTGTGCATCATGGTGTCCGTTGTCACATCACTCATTCGTCAATCGCCTCCAGTTCCACCCGCAGCATCCCCATCTCGCAGACAGAGGATGCCACATAGTAGTTTCGGACGAATCCATCCTCATCAATGCCCAGCTTGCAATCCTTCTCAGGCTGCTTCCCGCCGAGAGCTGCAATATCGCAATGCAGCACCCGGCTTACCCGGTACAGACCCTGCGCATGGTCGCTGATGGCCTGGCGTACACGTTCCTTTTCAGAGAGGCCTGTCAAAACCAGAGGAACGTCAGGGTATTCCTCTCCATCATAGTAGACCGTGTGCGTTTCGGCGAACTCATCCAGATTCAGAAAGACGCTGTTCAGGTCTTCCTGCACAGCGTCTTTAAAGGCACTCACGCCGTGGGCATCGCAGCTGCCAGTTCAGGACCATCGGTGCACTCGTCACCGGGCACAACGTCCTCGGCGCAGATAGCCTGAATGAGTGCGTCCTTGGTCTTGAGCTGCTTGGTGTCGATGCCCATATCCGCGGCCAGCTTTTTCAGGTTGACAACGGTCATATCGTGCAGCTGGTCGGGGTCGAGGTGCGCCGTCTCAGAGCCGTTCTGTGAGGCTTCGGCTGCGGGGGTGTCGTTACTTTCCGCAGCTGCCGGAGCCTCCGCAGGGGCGGTTTCCGGGGCGGTGGGCGCAGAAAACGCGAATTTCGCCACACCCAGCCCGATAAGGCGGGCTGCTTCGGCATCGCTGACCTCACACCGCTCGCCGCGCGAAACAGTGTGAACACCTGTCTTGGTGGGGCAGCCGTAGCCGCCGCAAAGAATTTCAACAATCATCGGTGTACTCCTTTCAGGCCGGGCTTAACCGACCACGTTCTTAGCGCGAATCCAAGGGATGTAGTTCTTGGGCGCAGCCAGCGGGCGGGTCTTCAGGCTCATCTTACGCACATCGTTCTCCTGATCGATGCTGAACTTGGGAACGCGGCGGGCGGCGATGGTGGAGTGCTGGGTATCGCCGTAGTTGATCTGAGTGATAGCACCATACATCAGATGGCCGCAGCCGGGAGCCGTAATCAGCGCATCGGTCTTCGGGAAGTAACGCTGCTCTGCGTTGGCGGTGTCGACGTAGGTTTCGTCCACGGAGATGAGGTTCAGCTTATAGCCGCGGAAGTTGAGGGTGCCGCCGTAGGTGACGCCATCGTATGCGCTCAGTTCCTGCTCGATTTTGCCGACGATGATGCCGGAGTTCTTATCCAGCAGACGCTGAACCTTTTCCATGTTCAGGACGGCATCGTACACATCGGCACCCAGCAGCAGGTCAACGGCGCGCAGGCCGCGCTTGGACAGCAGACGGCACATGGCAGGAACATCGCCGAAGAAGTCGCCGGTATCCTCAGACCACTTGTGTGCCACAGTGTACAGGTGGTCATTCTCGTGGCCGGGGTTGTAGAACTTCACGACCTTGGCCTCGCCCTTGGTCTGGTTGTCGATCATCTCCTGCATGGTGCAGCCGTTCTCCAGCATGGTCTGTGCGCACATCCACTCCTCGGTGCGGATGATGCGGTTGTCCATGTCCACGAGGTCGTTCTGAACCAGCCTTGCGGCACGCTGGGCGGGAGAACTGTTGGCGTAGATGGCCTCGCCGAAGCCGCGCTTGGTCAGGTCATCGGCGGACAGTTCGCGGCTCACGCCGATAGCAGCAGGCTCGAACTCGTGGATCTCGTAGCCCGTGCGCTCCATCGGGATTGCACCGACACGAGGACCAACGAACGCGGCTATCTTGCGGTCACCATCCATGTACTCGGTCAGAACCTTGTCGGAGTTGAAGATATCGCCGTCATCGGTGCCGAAGTAGCGGTCGCGGAAGAAGGTCTTCTGGGAACGGCGCGCCGCTGCACAGCCATCAGAGTGTAGGTATCGAAAAATTCAGTTCAGCAGGCATTGTTATATCCTCCTTACAGTGCGGGTGCAGCGGCCTTGAAGACGATGCCGCCGTTGCGCAGGGCATCCTTGTCGGCCTCGGTCATGGTGTAGCTGTTGGCCACGGTAACCTTGTTGGAGTTGAAGCAGCCCATCAGGTACACCGGAGCAATCACATCGTCAGTGGTGCCAACGGCCACGTCATCACACAGGATGCAGTAAGCGGTAAGCACCTCATTACTGGCAGCAGCGGTGCCCAGCACGACCAGCTTGTTATCGCCAGCAGTGCCGCTGGACTTTGCCAGAATGGTGCCACGCTTGATGGTGGCAGCCTCGGCCAGCTTGCGGATGGTGCCGCCGCTGACCACCAGCTTAGGATAGATGTCGGCAATCAGACCATCAAATTCCATGGTGCCGAGAGATTTGCTCAGTTCGCTCATAGTAGTGTTCCTCACTTCTTGTCGTCATCGAGCAGCTCGGCGACGGCTGCTTCGGCAGCAGCCATGCGCTCGGCCTGCGTCTTGGGCACATTGCCCTTTGCATCGGGCAGAGATTCCGGGCTGCCAGATGCAGACGCGCCCGGAACAGCCTCCACGTTCTGTGCACCAGATGCGGAGTTGTCCGCTGCCAGATTCTTCAGGAACTCGTGACCCTGCGCAGCAGCAGCCTTGGCGGCGCGGAATGCCAGCTCGCGAGCATCGCAAGCGGTCTCGCCGTACTTAGCCTCCTGCACCAGAGCGGGGTCAAACAGGCTTGCCACCGAATCGATTTCGGCCAGACGGTTGCGCTCCGCGCTCACGGCTGCGTCAACTGCGGCCTGCGGGTTTTCCGCTGCGGTGGTTGCAGGGGTGGGATTTGCATTGTTTGCCATAGTGGATTGTCCTCCTTCGTTGGACTGGGCGGCGGGTGCCGCCGGTGTATTTTGCAGCAGCGGCAGCAGGTGCAGCCGCTGTTAGCCATAGGGATGTTGTCGGGCAGCTTTACGCCTGGCATCAGGCGCAGGGCGTGACCATTTGCATAGATGGTCTGACGGTCTGCGCTTGCGGAGATTGCAACGGGTTCAGCATCATCCAGCAGCTCATTGGCAAAGCCCTTTTCTACGGCCTCTTTGCCCGTCATATAGGTGGTGTCGGCCATCATGTGCAGCAGCACGGTTTCAGACAGGCCGGTCTTGCGCTTATAGATGCTGACCTGCGACTTGTCCCACGCATCGTTGGCATCGGCAGCCTTGCGCAGTTCATCTGCGTTGTATGCGCCAAGAACAAAACTCCAGCATTTGTGAATCATCACGAGGCTGGACGGATTTACGCGGACGGTATCGCAGGCGCACATGATAAGGCTGCCGCCACTCATTGCCACACCGTCCACGATACAGACCAGCTTGGTGCCTTTGGCCGCCAGCTCACGGAGCCGATTGTGAATCAGGATGGAAACGCCTGCATCGCCGCCCACTGTCCATGCGGATGGTGATTTGTGAACACCCCTCAATCTGTGCCAAGTCGTTCAGAAACTCACTCTCAACGATGTACTGACCGGGAATCGGTTCATTGGTCCATCTGTCGATGGGCTGTTTTTCCACGATATCGCCGTACATGGTAATGTCGGCGGTCTGGCCGTCAGTGCTGGCCATTGCGTAACAAGGCCGCTGGATGTTCACCTGCGGTGCGTTATTTGGTTTGGGCATTTTGCTTACCTCCCTGTGTCGTAATGCTGGCGGTGGTCTCGATTACGCCCTCGCTGCCAGCGGCTTTCAGCAGCTCGTTTTCACGAGCCAGCTGTTCAGCGTTTTCTTCCCAGTCTCCGCCGCCCATCTCGCGGGTGACCTGCTCATGGGTGCGGAAACCGTGGTGAGTCTGGAGAATTGCTGCCTCGACCTCTTTCTGCGGGTCAAGACTACCCTGAACAGGGCCAATCCAGCGGGCACCGCACCACGCTGCGCGGAGCAACGGGTCATCAAAAAAGCCCGGAGCGATTACTCGCCCACGGGCTACGGCCTCCGCCAGCCAGATTTCATACGCAGGCTGGCAGAAGCTGTCCACCAACCATGTGCGGCGCATCTTGAACGCCTCCCATGCCTCCAGCCGGGCGGCACGGCTTGCCGAATAGCTGGCGTTGAACTCTTTCAGCAGCAGTTCGTACGGCATCTCAATGGCGCCGCCCATCAGCTTACACAGCGTTTTGACGAACGTATCGAAGCCAGCGGTCGGAACATTCGGGCTTCCGAACTTGATGTCCTCGTCCTTGTCGAGGTGGAACACCTGACCGGGGCTCATCTCGTACTCGTTCTCGCTATGGCTGGCATTGTCGGTCTGCGGGTTGTCAACAGGAACGCCGCCGAGGTCGCCACCACCCACTTCGTTGAACGGAATTGCACTCGTGGGCGTTTGCGACACAATCCACGCTGTGAAGTAGCTCTGGACCAGTGCTGCAATCAGTTCCGATTCGGTGTCTGCGCAGCTGGAGCAGCGGTTCGATGATGGGCGCAATGAGCGGAACGCCGCGGTACTGGTCCGGGCGTTCCGATTCCATGATGTGCAGGATCTGGGGCAGCCCGGTTTTATCGCCAGCCACTTCCACCCGCTGCCACGTGGTTGTATCGTTCTTCCACTCGTGCGGGTAGGTGTTGCGCACCCAGTAGGCCACGATTGCACCGCTGCTGTCCACTTCCACGCCGTCATAGATTTTATTGCCGTTGCTGGGGTTCTTGCCCTCGGTGTAACCCAGACCGTCCAGCAGGCCGCCGCACTTGTCCGGGGTGGACACTCGGTCGGCCTCCACCAGATGCAGCCGCAGGCCATAGGGATGCAGCTTGTCCGGGTTGCGGATTTTCACAACGGCGAACACATCGCCGCTCATGAGCCAGCTTTTCAAGGCCAGCTGCTGCAAGCCGTAGAAGTTGTTCAGCCCCATGGCATCGCAGCTGCGGCGGTTCTCTGCCCAAAGCCGGAACTCTGCCTCGGTCTTGGTCTGCCACTCGTTGGCTGCCTCCGGGGAAAGTCCCAGCACATCCCTGTCAACAGTAGCTTTCAGGGTCAGGCCAGTGCCGACCACCTTTGTGCGGTTGGTGTTGATGGCACTCGTGGCAATCGGTGCGCTCATGTAGAGCATCCGGCTGCGCTGACGCAGGGTGTCGGCGTTGTCGTGTATATCACTGCTCGGCGAGTTGCTGTTGGGGAAGAATGCCCGCAGCGCGCGCCGCTTGTAGGATGCGCCCGCTTCGCTGTATCCGCTGGCTTGCGGCGCAGCAGTGACGCGGTATCTGACGCTCAAAAGTAATCGCCTCCGTAAATTTCAAACTAAGCGGGCTGGCTGGGGAAAGGAGTAAAAAGCAGCCAGCCCGCGGCAAAGCCCAGATGGGCTGTTACCCTAAAAATTACCAATCGCGCGGAATAACGGCAAATGCCTTGCGGGCACTCTGGCCGTTCAGCAGCGCAGTCAGTTCATCGACTTTTCCTCAGCATCCTTGATTTCATCGCTCAATTTGCCGAGGTCGAGGCGTGTAAGTTCCCGGTCATCAAGACGGTAGCTTTTCACGCCGCCGGAAAGCAGCTTGCTGTAGGCCAAATACAGTTTGTCAAGCCGCTGCGTGTGGAACTCCAGCCGCTTTTTGATGGTCACGGTATCCATACCTCACACCTCACCAGTCATCTAAAAGTTTCTCCCGCTTCCTGCCGGTTGGCTGGGAGCGGGAGATGGGTTGTTGAATATTTACCGCTGCCGGGGTGTCGACTGCCTTGCCACGCAGCTGTTTCAGCCTGCGGTCAATGGCATCGAGATCTTTCGGCAGCACCTTGAAAGCCGCCAGAGCGTAGTTTCTACAGTCCAGCGCCTCGTTGCGCTCATGGCCGGAGATTTTCTCCCACTGCCACGGATTGCGATGGCCATCCTTGTACACCAAATGCTCAGACAGCAGGCCATTAAAATAGCCAAGGCCGTAATCATCCCGGCGCGGGAAGTGGCAGTACCTGGCACCCGGCTCCTGCACTTTCAAATCGTCCATGATGATTTGCTTGCCGGAGTCAACGCCCAACTGGTACTGCCAGCACATCCCGATGTAGCGGTTCTGCACCGTGATTTTTGCTGCTTCGGAGGGCTGGTAAACGGCCTATCAGAGCCAGGAAAACCCTTGATGCAGAAAACCTTTTTGCCTATGCGGTCATGGCACCGCTGACGTATTTCTTGGGTGAAATGACCGCCCTCGTCCACAAATTTGATGGACACAGGCAGTTCCACGCCATCAGCAAATTTCAGCTTGCGGTCAAACACCAGTTCGTCCAGCTGCTGCCAGACTTCATCGCTGTCAGGTCTGCCGCTGACGATGCCCTTTTCGATGCCCCATGTTTCCCCGAAGTGGCCGAAGCCCACGATCTCGTACTCCATGCGGTCATCCTGCGTGTCAACGCCAGCAGTCAGCACCAGAACACCCTCCGGCAGTTCTGCGGGATATTCTCCCTGCGGCCCAGCATGGTATCCTCGTCCTGCACATCGCCACGGTCTTCCCAAAGTAGTCCAAGGCGGGTGTTGTAGACAACCTGCATCTTCTTGGTATCGCCCAAGGCGTTCAGGTATTTCAGTACGGTGTCTTTCCATGCCGCCCATTGGCTGACGAAGCTGTTCAGCCAGAAGCTGCGGATGCCGTTCTCATAGGCTGCCGGGTTTTCGGCCTGCCAGTGAGCGGGTGCCCGCTTCATGGTCACCTCGTCCGAAATGCAGCCGCACTCCGGGCAGAGATACCACACGTCCTTGACCTTGTAGGTTTTCTCGCCGTGGGTCTCAATGGTGTCGTAATCGTATCGAATATCTTCCCAGCGCAGTTCGTGGAAGTCCTTGCAGTGCGGGCACTGGGATACCCAGCGTTCCATTGTGCCCTTGACGTAGGACTTGGCAATGGCACTGTGTCCCTTGATGGTGGGGGTACTGACCTCCACAGCCTTTGCATTATAAAATGGTCTGTCTGGCCATTGCCAGTTCCCAAGGGTCGCCCTCAGTGCCGGCACTCGTAGCCCAGCGGTCACGTTCATCGCCCAGCACATAGCGGATGGGTTTCGATGCCAGAGCGTGAGCCTCTGTTGAGCCGCACATGGTCAGGATGCCGCCGGGGTAGCTCTTTTGCAGAATGGTGTTTCCGCTGTCTCGGCTCTTGCTCTCTGCCACCTTTGCCCGCAGGGTAGGGCAATCTCGTATCATGGGAGCGATACGCAGCTTGCTATACTCCTTGGCATCAGTCTGAACTGGGTGGATAAAAAGGATAGATCCGGGGTCAACGTCAATCGTTCTGCCGATGACGTTGTTTTCAAATTCGCTCTTGCCGACCTGCGAGGACGCTACGACAACGATGTGATGGACGCGAGGGTCAGAGTATGCGTCCATAATTTCCACCAGATAGGGCGTTCTGCTGTTGCGCCAGCGGCCTTGTTCAGCAGATGCTTCCGGGGACAGGACGCGGTTTGAGCTGCCCACTCGCTGACCGTCACGTTGGGCGGCGGGCGAATAGCTGCCACCAGCTTCGACACCAGAGCATTCAGGCGGTCTACTGCGGCGTTGTCACTCATCCTCGTCACCGCCCAGTTTATCAGTCCACGACCGGCGTTCCCGAACGCGAGCCTCATACTTGGCCGGGTCATAGCGGAATAGAGCGATTTCCTCCGCAATCTGATTGACCTCGCCGCGCATATACTCTGCGACCTCAGCAGGGTCAGACAGAGCAGCGGCATTGATGGCCACCCGGCTGGGCAACGCCATCAGCGCACCCCGCATGGTGTAGATAAGTTCGGCGGTCATGGCTGCCACATCCTGGCTGCGGTGCATCTGCCCGGACAATTCCTTGGCTTCCGCCTGTGCGATTTTGGCCTTGCTGGTCTTGAGTGTGGCCTCAGCCTTGGCCTTGACCCGCTCAATCTTCTTGGCCTCCTCCGCTTCTTCCTTGGTCAGTCCGCCACGGGAGATGCTGCCGATGTAGGCTTGCACGGCATCAGACAGCACGAATTTGCCACGGCTGACGGTGGTAAGCACGCCATCCTGTGTCAGCTGCTGCACTCTGCGGCCTGTGATTCCCAGTATCAATGCCAGTTCGGTGGTGGTCACGTTTCTGTCAGCAAGTCTTTCTTTTGTAGGCATCCAGAAACCACCTCCTTTTCTGGTAAAACTATCTGGAAAATTCATTGAAATTCGTTATACAAAGCGTAACGAAATGGCTGATTTTTCCCTTACTAACTAGCACGATTTCGGGGTCGTCGAGCCCGCTCATGGTAGGGTACCCCCGTCACAGTACCTTTTCAGCACCGAACGGCTGATCCTGCCCGCTGTCGGGCGGGTGGAGCGCAGCTTCAACCATTGCAGGGTCATACACGAAGGTGAACTCCATGTCCTGCACAGGTACAGGCTTATTAACGTAGATGTCTACGACAGGCATTGTGATACGCTCCTCTCTCAGATGCTGCGGATGACCTTGGCCTTGGAGTATGTCGGATGGTCTTTGGTCATCATGTTCAGGAACTCGTCTTTGGTGAAGCCGGACAGACGGAAGATCTCTTCGGGCTTCATGCCCAGCTGCTTGCCGATCTCGTCCACGGTCTTGCCCTCGTCCATAAGCTTCTTCACGATGGCTTTCATGGGTTCGAGCAGATGTGTGCCGCGGGCGCGGTTGTGGGTGATGGTGCCGTATACATCGGCACTCGTCACCGTGATGGTCTACGACTACGACAGGCACCTTGCCGCCCAGCAGTGACAGCAGCGGTTCACGGCCTGATACTGTCCAGCGGTGGAAGCCGTCAATGATGGTTCCGTCCGGGCGTACCACGATGGGCAGCGTCCAGCCGTTGGTCAGGATGGACTGAACCAGCAGCTTCAGGTTCTCCTCACTGACCTTGTTGGGGTTGTAGTCGTTGGCGTGGATGGTGTTGCGGTCTACCCACTGGAGGGATGCCAGCGGCGCGAATACGTCAATGTTTTCCATGGTTCTGCTCCTCCTTGATGCGGGCGTTGTGGTCGTTGTAGATGGTGGTCCAGAGGATGCGCAGGATACGCATCTTGGGATCTCCGTACAGCAACCCCTCATACATGGTCTTGTAGTGCTTCTGTTCAGCGATACCATAGGTCTTTATGAACAGGCCTCGCCAGTGGTCGATGTGGGATAAGGTGTCCTTGGCGATGGTGTACCGCTCCGGGTGGAGGAACAGCAGGTCTTTGCAGAGGGCTTTATAATCCTTCTGTTCGGTATCTGCTTCCAGCTCACGCCGCTTGCGGGTGCTGCGCCGGAACATCTCGGAATCCCAGTAAAGCAGAACGAGGTAGGCGTTTGGCTCTCGCCGCTGGATACGCTCCCACAGGTCGTTGTCGGTTTCTGCAACCCACCGTAGGCCTTGTGTGCTGGTATCTCCAAAGAAAGCGCAAAGCCGGAGTGCATTTTTATGCACACCAGCTTCGTACAAACGCATATAGATTTCAGGGAATTCAAGGTTTCGCTCTTTGATGTACAGCCAAACATCGGAATCGGCCCAATCGTAGATGGGATAGAACTTGCCGCCTTTTGTGATACGTTCCATCTTGGTGTTGGCGATGCACTTAAAGCGGGTCAGACTTTCTGCCGTGCGCAGGCCGACCAGCTGAATGCCGTCGCGGAACGCCTTTTCGCAGAACGTCTGGTAGTTCATCTCTCCGGGGTGGTGCAGGTATGGGCTGTACCTGATGGCAAAATCGGGCGGGGTACGCATCCACACATCTTCTTTGCCCGGCTCCCATGTTATCCACGATTCTGACGCGGAAAGGTGGTCTATCACGCACACCTGCTTGAACGGCAAGCAAAACCACAGGAATTTCGCGCCGACCGACAGGAAGTTGCGCCGCCAGCGGTGCGCTGCATCGACCATGGAGGGGTAAAGCCCTTCTTCGTCAATGAATGTCACCGTCAGCTGCTTGGGGTCGAGTTCGCCGGAGAGAATCATTTCATAAACGAGGTTGGCCATGCACAGGCTATCCTTGCCGGAAGAAAAGCTCAGGTAGATTTTGCAGCCGTTGGCAAACACATTTCGGATGCGGATCTTCGCAGCCTGCAGCACGTTCATGCTGCTTTCCACTACTTTCACAGGCATATCAGTTCACCACACTTCGGGCAACGGATGCACCTGCGCTGCTCCACGCCGCCGTCCGCCTCTGGAGCAGCTGTTTGCGGTTCAGAAGGTGTAGACACCTCCAACACCGGGGAGGGCTGCTGCGGGGCAGCGGAGACGGTAGGAGCAGGCTGCGGGGCGGGAGCCACCGGGTAGGTCGGTGTTTCGGCATACGGAACGTGTTCCTCTGCCTGATGGCGGCTGATGGGTGCGATCTCGTTTTCCGGGAAATCGCCGTAGGAACTGATTACTTCATCAGCTTCATCCGTGGTGCTGTTCAGCATTTCCAGCAGGTCAGCATCCCAGCCCGGAACGTCCACATCGCCGTCCAGTTCCTTGACCAGTTCTTCGATGGCATCCACATCGGTAAAGCCGAGTTCATAGACCTTGTTGTCGGCCATCATCAGCTTTTTCTTCTGCACATCGGTCAGCCCGACCATCACATAACAGTCGCAGGTTTCCCGACCCATGCGGAGCAGGGCTTCGTACAGACCGTTGCCGGCAATGATTTCGCCATCCTCGGCAACGACCAGCGGCTTCACCTGACCGAACATCTCAATGCTGCGGATGTACTCGGTGATTTGCTTGTCGGAGTGCCGGCGGATGTTGTGGGCAGGCTTATGCAGCTCTGCCAGCTTCTTTACCGTGATGTTCATTGTGCGGCCTCCTTCCTGTCAGAAACGAGGTCCAGAACGATGGAGAACAGGACGGCGGCTACGACAACGTAGATGCGGATCGTGCTCATCAGCTGCCAGATGCCCATAACGCCAAGCGGAATCAGGATCTGCCACGAGGCCACGGTGAGAACATCCAGTGCGAAGCCAAACTTCTTGCCGAAAACCAGATATTCGCAGTAGAGATAGGTAGACAGCGAGGAAATGGCGATGACCGTAATCAAAATAGCTTTCATTACGTTCAGCACCGGGCTGAAGCGCACCCACGTGAGCAGCGCAGCCGGCACCATGTAGATGCCAAACATCACGCCCGCCAGCACGAAGGCCTTTTTCATGTTGCCGCGCTTGGTGCCGTCCGCATTTTTATCGTTGTACTCAAACAGCGAATAGTAATACGGACAAGCAAATGGGCCGGGCAGCAGAAGTAAGCCGTTGTACACGCCAGCCTTAATGCCAGCGGCGTTTACACCGGGGTCGATGCCGGCGAACGTGCCGCCAGTGTACACCAGAGCAGCAGCCACTACTACGGCCAGCAGGCCATAAACGACCACCCATGAAAAGCCATCGGACAGCACGTTGCGAATCATGCCGTCTTTGAGCAACATAATCAGGAACGCCACACAGGTGACGTACACGATAATCATGCCGCCCTTGGTTCCAACGGGTGTATCGCCAAAGATCTCGTAGATGCCGCTCATCTGAGTCCACGTCTGAAACAGCGTCAGCAGACCGATGAAGTAGAACATCACCTTGCTCTGCATGATGCGCCGAATGGACGGAACACGGTCAGCGAACAAACCGAACGTGATACATGCCAGGGAATTGAACACTGCCCAGATGATTGCCGGAACTGCTCCGTATCGCAATGCAATGGTGCGGAAGTTCATCAAGCTGCCTACTCCTGCCCACGATGCAACGATGGAGCAGGCGTAGAAAATGGTGGGGTTTGCCTTGAATTTTGCCTTGATTTTCTGATACATGGAAAAATCTCCTTCTTTGTGACTGGGCACGGCGAAATGCCCAGCTTGCAGCACCTCGGCTTTTCGGGGTGCTACGGTAATGCCACACGCAAAGGAGAGCAGCGTGCGGCTCGGAATCCTCCTTTCAGGTATAAAAATAGCGGCACCCGCCATTTCTGGCAGGCACCGCTTGGCTTGATTCGGATTTTGCATCCTAATCATATCACCGGGAGCATCCGTTGTCATCTGAATCCATATCAAAGCGTTGCTGCTCGTTGACTTTCGTTCTTCTTCGTTGCTGGTCGTTCTTGTTTATTGCACGGCATTACGCGCCGTGTGAAACCGTCCTGCACCGTCCATCACCGTGTGAAACAATCTGCATTGATTTTTGATATTTTCAGTTTGAGTTTAACTTTTGGCAGCCAAAATGTAAAACTCATTTCTATATTTGGCCGTATTTTATGAAAATTTGAGGTTGAATTTGAGTTTTCGGGCAAAAAAAAAAAAGCCCTGCAAATGCAGGGCTTATCGGTCAATGTGATTCGAGGTAGTTGTAGGCCATCCGGCTGACCCCGGCTTCCGTGTAGCACTTTCCGAGTGCTCCGGCAACTTCTGCCCACGAGTAGCAGCGGACAAATCGCAGCCGGAAGATCAGATAAAGCCGGGCATCCATGATGCTCTTGCAGTACGCCTCGACCTTGGGCTTTTCTTCTGCTGCCTGTTCCTCCAACCAGCGGACACGTTCATCCATGTCAGCCAGTTCCACAGCCAGATCCGCCACCTTGTCCCGAACACCGGGCGTATGTGGCATACCCGTCAGCTGTGGGGAGGCAGGATTGATTTTCTGCCGAAGATTCTCCAAGGCCTCACGGTCTTTTTCGAGGGTCATCTGAATGTCATAATACTTGGACAATTCCTGTAGTGTCACAGCCTACCTCCGTCATAATTCAGCTGCCGTTTTGCAACGGTGCTTCTGTTATTTTATCACATTTTGCCGTTGGAAGATAGACAGGAAACCCAGAAATTATGTGGTCCGCTCCAATTTTGCACAATCCCGGCACCTCATAGGTCTGACCGTTTGAATCAGTGCGCTGGATAGGTGGGTCGAGTGGTATGTAGTTCTCACAAGACAGGCAGTTCATTCTTCCACCTTCTCGATTTTCGGGTACGGCTCTCTGCCCAGCGGAACAGGCCCGTGGGAGCGATATGTGGTGCCGGGTGCCTCTTTTTTGCCCTCTGGCGCATCAAGCCACTGCTGATGCTCGATGGCGTGGACGAGGTCAATGCACGTTCCCCACGAATCGTGCTGCCGCTCCCGGTTGCCGAACGGCGGAAATGCCATCTGGTAGCCCAGATTGAACATTTTCTCGACGCTCCGGCTGCGCTCATTGTACACGCCGAACTTGTACTGGTCCTCATACAGCTTGCCGCGATCTTTTCCCTCATAAACGAGGTCTTCGGAAAGGGTTTCAAACTGGCCCATGCGGATCCGCATATATTCCTCCACAGCCAGACCGATGATTCGGAGGGATTCTTCGGAGATTTCAATGCGATACTTCATTTTTCCTCCTTAATGTCAACGTCAATATTCAACGTCGGCACCATTCTCTTAATCACGAATTGATAACCGCTATGATCTATTTTGATGACTGAAACATCTATTAGTTCCGGGCTTATACCATACACAGCACAAATGTGTTGTTGTTTTATCTGTAATTTAAGATGGTCGAAGCCTTTATCGGTTAAGTGATTATTTTCATAATGCCGATTCAGGAATTCATCTTGAATGGAATCGAGAACACGGCGGATTTCGATGTTCACGTTACTGCCCACTTTCTTTTTCCTTATATTCGCCAGAAAACACCAACGCCATTGCCTCGCAGATGATTGTCACCTTGACCCGTTCAAGGTTATCCCACGACAGGTCTTTCGGCCTGTCCTTGCGCTGCCCGGCGGTCTTCTGCATCAGCATCTGACGCAGTTCCATGCAGGCCTCTTTGAGAGCCGGGTAGTTGGCCTTCAGCCCACCCATCTGCATAAAGCTCCACATGGTATCCAGCATCGGGTTTTCCCATGGTTCAGGCTTTACCATCGGCAACCTCCATTTCCTGCACATAGCACCAACTCTGGGGCGGTCGCTGCGCTTCCACAGGCCGCACACCAAACCGCGTGTTTAGCAAGCCCGTGAACGGCCGCAGCTCGCGCGGATTGTCATGAATTTTCAGGTCGGAAATGTGCCAGCCATACAAGTCTTTCAAATCTGCATAACTCATCCCGGACTTCCATCCGGCATAGTCTTTGACTTGCGGTACTGTGAGACAGCTTCCAGCAATTGCAGATTCGATATCTTCTTTGACGGCACAGTATTCAGGGCCAATGCGTCGGATGTCATCGCAGATAAATTCGCCGACAACCATTCCGTCAACCCTGCGGTCGAATATCTTATGAGGCCTATCGTCGAAATACAAATGGTCAACGGCTTTCCAGCAGAAAAATTTCGTTCCTTTCGTGCAATATATGTAGCACTTAAAAGGTTCTTTCAACGAGACCGGTCTTGTCTTACGGATTTCCACCGTTTTACAACCCGAAAAGATACGGCTGCACCATTCGGGCCGGATGCTCAAAAGAACTGCTTTCACTTTTCGTCAACCTCCGCGCACGCCCTGCGGCAGGGTTCGCACTTTTTGTACGGCTCTTCGAGCCAGCAGTTGAACAGCAGGCACTTCGGCTTCCTGTATTCAGGCGGAGCCTTGTTTCCGTGAGTTTGGGTGCGTAGTGCATGGTATTTGCATACCTCTTTGCCCCAAAAATCTCCTCCGAACTCACATTTTCCATACCCCGGCGAAACCTCATGCTTAACTGTGATGATTTTCATTTCGCTACCTCCGGCGGCTCCAGCAGCGGAGCCCAGAACTTCACAGCACCATAGGGCGTATCTGCCGCTGGGCGGCCATCCTCGATGTACCACTTGCCGTTCAATCCAGCCCTTCATGGTGTTCCGGCTCTCGCAGCAGACCCACACAAGTTCGCTCATGATGCAGCAGTGCTTCTCTCCTGCGTTCTCCCAGCTTTCATCGTGGACAGGCGGCGGGGTTTTGGCATCGTGCCACGACACGCGGCGAACAAAGTCAACGACCATCTGGCTGGCCTCCCAGAGGGTCTTTGCTGCGGCCTCCTTGCCCTTGAAGCCATTGTAATACTCGACCTCGGCCAGAGCGTCCATATCGGTTTCCGGGTCGATAAAGCGCAGTGCTTCTTCCAGTGTCATTTTGAACACCCCCTTTTCAGACAGATCCATGGATAACCGTTTCTGCGCGGGCTATGCGTGTAAACCATCGTTGCGCTGCGGCAGAAGTGGTACTCTGCACATCCCGCACAAAAATCCTTGCGGTTCTCGTAAAGTGTTTTGGCCTCATAGTCCGGCGGGGCATCAGGGCTGACTCTCTTGGAGTACATAAACATACTGTCCCAGTAGAACCTGACCTCGTCGGCTTCTTCCTGCCGGCTGATCTGCCCGGAAACATCGATTGCGACAAGCGCGATGGACAGCAGCACCGCGATGCCGATGCCGGCAGGAATTACAATTGCCCAGTTCATTCCGTGTACCTCCGTGTGTCCTTGTCCCAGTGCAGCGTGATAGGATTGCCGCACTTGCACGGCACTGTAAATTCCTGTTCCGCAATGTTGGTCTTGCCCTTGGCGTGGAACTCGCAACAGCTGCATTGGAACTCATACGGCGCAAGGCCACGTTCCAGTGAAATCGTAGCCCCGCAGCGGCAGCCGATGGACATTTGCGCAACGTGGAGGTATGTACCGAACTCCTTGCCGCAGCAGGGGCAGGTCAGGCGCAGAAGCCCACGTGCGCCGGGCTCCGGCGGGCGATTACTCTTTCTCATGGTTGGCTCCTTTCTCGGTCTGAAACCGAATCACTTCCCGGAACAGCAGCTCGTTGTTGTGTTCCGATTCAGTCATAAAGTTGATGTACTCCCGGAACAGCTGGCGGTCATGCTGCTGCCGGCTGGTTTCGCCCAGCAGGGCACCGATAGCCACGCCCACGGCCAGCAGCGCAATGTTGATGAAGATCTGATCAGGCATTGTCATCACCCAGCACTTTCTCGATGAGGTCAAAGACCATTTCTCGGTCTTCGGTGGTCAGAAAGTCAGCCGCCATGATTTCAAACTTGAGGCGGTCAGCGTATTCTTTCAGGTCATCCATGGTTTACTCCTCTCCCAGCCGGGCAAGGATCTCGTTGCCCTTGTCCAGCAGTTCATCTCGCCGCTTTTTCTGCTCGGCCTCCAGCTTTTCCATTTCAGCCTGATACTTTTTCAGCGTTCCCGGCCGGAAATGCTTGCTCTGCCCCATACGGATTTTTGCGGCAATTTTCTTGTGCCGTTCAACGGTCTGGCGCAGTTCAGTGTCCGTGGTCAGAATCTGATAGCGATGGTGACAGCCGGGGCAGGTGAAATACTGCACCATGTAATCGCCGCTCCATGTACTGCGGATGCCGGCTGTCTGGATGCTGAACGGTGTGCCGCAGCGGTCACACTTTACAAGGTCGGTCATTCGCCATACTCCTTTCTGCACAGCTGGAACGCATTGCAGTGGTCATCGCAAGTTTTGCAGCACTTGTCGCATTCAGGGTGAGCAACTTTGCACTTATCGCAGGGCGTGTCCGCCTTGCTGCCGGAGCCATACACCGCAAAAAGCTGGTGGGTGCCGTCCTGCAAGGCCTTTTTCGTCATCGGCCATTTCATAGCCGAGGGCGGTCAGCAGTTCATAGGTGCTGTCGAGGTCGTCATTTTTGCGGTGAACGAACTTGCTTGCACCTGTCGGCCCATTCCATTCCGTGCTCCAATAGCCCTCATGAATGCCGTCCGTTGCATCAAAGGCAACTGCCAAGAGAATCTTCTCCGGTTCGGTATCGTAAGCGTTGAACATTTTCAGGGCATCTTCCAGTTCCGTGTCTTCCCGAATCTGCTCATCCAGACCGATGCCGAGCAGCCGCAACACGTTTTCGTCATCCTCCATGTGCCGATATTCGGTCAGAATCGGGGTGGAATAAGCCAAGATTTCCGGCAGGTGCTTTCTGCACTCTGCGGGAGTTAAGTCCTTCACGAAGTCCCAGCGCAGCTCGTACATGAGCTTCGTAACAGCGGCAAACTGTTCTCTCGCAAGCTGCTCGGTGGCTCTTGCGGCCTCCCTCGCCGAGTTGCTGGCATCCTCGGCTTCCGTATCGCGAGGTTTGTACAGGTCAATCTGATTTTCACTGACCTTATAGACATAAGCAACCTTGTCGGCATCTTCCGGCATGATGACTTCCTTTTTGTGCCCCATTTGCCATACGCATTTACGTGTTCGTGTGTCTGGTAGGTGGCCTGCGGATCTTCCACGGCGAATTTTTTGAGCTGCTCAATCCATTCGGCCTTTTGGTGCTGCCATTTTTGCTGTTCCAGCGCATCCTGCATAGCCCTGTTGAAGTTCTGGGTGCCGAGGGTCTCCAACACCCGGTTTCTGGCTTCCAAGTCCTCGATTTTGTCCAGCTGGGCGAAGTCAGACAGGGTTGCACCGCGCTTTTCGGCTTTCTTGAAGCTGTCGTGGTTCAGTTCCAGCAGCTTGATACGCCGCCGAACGGTGGACTGTGAGAAGCCGGATTTGTCGGAGATCTGCTCCACGGTCTGCCCAAAGTCCATCATCATCTGGAAGCCCTGAGCCTGTTCGTAGACGGTGAGGTCTGACCGCTGCATATTCTCCACCATCATGGTCTGCATCTGCTCCCGCTCATCCATCTCAACGATGGCGCAGGGCAGCTCGTAAAGCCCGGCCTGCTGCGCTGCCGCTGCCCGGCGATGGCCGATGATGATGGTGTAGTCGTCACCCACCCACATAACCTTGGGAGCCCATGCTGCTGCGGCGGCGGCTGCATCGCCGCCCTCGTCAACGCACTTGCTGATGTACTCCCGGCTGCTGAGGTAGTGACCGGGAATGACCGTCAGGTTCTGGTACACGCCGTTTTCCTTGATGCTGGCCGCCAACTCGGACAGGTCGCCCAGCTCCTTGCGGGGGTTATCCGGGTGCGGGTGAAGCTGCCGGATAGGGATATAAGTAATGTCTGCCATAGGGGTTACTCCTTTCTTGATTCAGGTTAGAAAAACGTGAGCTGCCCGGTTTTGGTTTCGTTAAGAGGCTCATTTTCCGGGGCTTTAGGCTCATTTTTGATAGATTTTTGCAAATTTGCGGGTTTAATATCGGTTTTTTCGATTTTTGTAGGTTCGCCTTTCGGCTCAAACAGCAGGTTCATCTGCGCTATCTGGCGGCGCATATACCACACATCGGTTGAGAAAAGCGGCATATACCAGATGCGGTTTTGTGGTCCTGCGGGCAGCAATCCGCGGCTGTCGTAGGCCGTTGCCGGGTTCACGAGTGTGTCACCGATGACTACATATCCAGCGCAGCCCATGAAGCTGCACTGGATGTAGCACATCAGCCCAACGATAAAGTCAATGTCTTGGGCTATGACAAGGACTTTGTTGTGGTAGCAGATATTCCGTCTTTTGCAGACGTTCAAAAGGCAAGCAGCGTGGCGCCAGCTCCACAGGCCGGGTCAGATACCGAGATAAAGCCCTCCATGTCCGGGTGCAGCTTCGGGTTAAACGTGATCTCGGCCATGCAGCGGCACACATCGTAGGGGGTGAAGAACTGCCCGGCGTGGTCATTGCCCAGCTCACACATCATGTACAAGGAGCCGAGGAAATCTTGGTCGGGGTTCTGTTCCATGCCCATGACCACCTCGGCCAGCATTTCGGCCATGCCGTCCCGCTCTTTGGCGGAGTATTTGGAAACGATGGTCTGGTACATCTTGGTGCGTTCGGCCGCGTTCACCTTGTCCGTGCTGTTTGAGATTTCAATAGCTGTCAGGGTGACGAAGTCCTCCCAAATCTCCCAGCGGCTATGTTTTCCGGTCAGGCCATTGAAGATTTTGAGGAAGTTTTTCTGGTGGTCGTCCCGGATGCTGCGCGTCACTGCTGCCTTTGCCATAGGTTACTCCTCCTCGCTGTCAGCAGCGGCGATGGTGTAGTGACCGTTGGAGAACTCGATCACACCAGCGGATTCCATGTCATCTAGCAGGGCGATGGCCTTTTCTGCGTTCACGCCCATCTTTTCCTCCAACATGGCCTGCGTGATGCCGTTGTTCTGCCGGGCAATCTCGGTGGCCTGCGTTAGTTCATCCGAGGTGGGCTCGTCCTCCTCGTCATCCTCGACTTCTTCCAGCGGTTCGGCCTCCCCGGGGAGATTCGGCGAATCAGGCTCATTTTCCCGGGGCGCATCCTGCTGCCCACCGGATTCCGGAATGTCAGGCATCTTGTAGCCGAGGGCTGCCAGCTTGCCGCCCTCAACCAGATCCCGGAAGAAGAACTGGAGCCAGAGGTAGTGCATATTCTTGAAGATGTTCTTGATTTTGTTGAACAGGGTGTCGGAGATGGTGAACGTCTTGCTCATGCGGTAGGTCAGGTTGCCGTCCTTGACGGTGAACAGGATGGATGCGCCCGGCGAGATGTAATTGTCCTCGGTCGCTTCTTCCAGCATCGACATCTGCTCACCAACTCCGCCCAGCGGCCGGATAACCAGCTTGATGGGATATGCGTTCTTGATGAACACATAGCTCAGGTTGTTTGCCTCGCAGATGCCCTTGAGTTTTTCACGGTAGACGCGAAACGTGCGGATTCAGACAGAGAATTATCCATGATGAAGCTCCTTTCAAGTAGCTTTTAAGTAGTCGAAAATTTATAGTCGTTCTCCCGGTTCTCGATGGCGGTTAGACCCAGTGCGTAGGCCGCCCACACATCAGCCTTGAAGCCATAGAAGAAATCCGGGGCTTTCTTTGTGCCCTTGCCGTTTTTCAGGTCGTGGGCTGCAAATCGGTCAATCAATGCCCGCCGGATGGCGGTGTCGTTGGCTCTGCTGTCGTGGCAAATGTGCTTTTTCTCCTCGATGCGGCACAGCATTCGCACCGGGCATTGGTCGGAAAGAACTTGGTAAAAGCGGCCGATCCAGACCGTAGTGTCGAAAACATCCCGGCCAACGGACATTCCGTAGGATGCCACCATTTCGATGACCGCCCACCGCCATCCCTGCTTGGCAGCCGATTCCAGCTTTTTCAGCAGTTCCTTGTTGTCGATTTTGCCGAACTCCAGCGGCCGGAGTGTTTTCTGGTCAATCACGCAATAGCCAGACTGCACATTGCCGGGGTCAATTGCAATGATGGGCATCACAGGTACGACCTCCCAAACTCTTGGATGAACCGCGCCTCTGGCCAGCCGTAATACTCCATGGCCTTTTTCTGCGCCCACTTTTTTAAGCGGAGATCGGCCTCTCTATTTGTATGTACGGCAGTCACGCCGTTCTGGTGGCACCAAGGGCAGAGGTTTGCCCACAGGCCAAGCCGCTTGCTCTTATCCCGGTACGGTCCGAAAAAGACTTCGTGCCGGGCGGTGCGATACCGCCCGCAAATCAGACAGGTGTGGCTCTTGCTGAGGATGCTGGGCGCATAGCCGTTGCTGTCCAGCTTGACCCCGTACTCATTCCGTGCCATGCTGCACCTCCTTGTGCTTGCGGTAATACCAGCTCAGCGCCGACTTGCTGGCGTTGATGCCGCACTGGACGCATTTGGTTTTGCCGGGCTGCGCCGGCACTTTTCCACAGGCAACGCACGCCACGGGACTTGAGTTGCTCATACCGCTTCTGGGCGGAGGTTTTCTGTTTAGGTGTCTGCATCAGCGTCACCTCCTGCTGTGACAATCCAGACCCGGCGGGATCCCCATCCAGACCAGCTTAGAGCCTCTGCATGGGTGTTTACTGCCACATCCAGCTTGTTACCTTTTACCGCGCCCCCAGTGTCCTGAACGACCCGGAGACCTACGCCCTCGATATAGACCACTGTGCCGTAGGGCAGAACGCTGGTGTCGGCAGCTACGGTCACACCCGGTTGCACCTTTGCGCCGCTGGATGTGATGCCGTGCCCCTCGCCACAGATGTGGGCGTATTCCTCGGAACAATAGGCTGTGCAGCTGAACGCCCCGGCGTATGTAAGGGTCAAATCGGTCTGGGCGTTCAGTTTTGCGGTCAGCTTGTCTACCTCGGTTTGGAGTTGGTCAATGGTTTCATCACGTTCTCCGGCCATGCGCTCCCAGTTGGATGACTTGCTGGCGTAGATATCCCGCTCAGTTTCCAGATCGTTCACCCGCCGGGAGTAGGCCGTGCTTGTGAGGATGCAGCCAACCATCGCACACGAAACGCACACGATCAGGCTGCGGAATGGTCTTTTCGATCTCACGCCGTGCCACCTCCAATCTGTGCCGGGGCTGCGCCGCCGGGCAGAGCCGGGGGCTGCAAACTCTCAACCGGGGCATCCTGCACAGCCCGGTCGAAGCCCGGCCGGACGAACTGGCGCAGATCCGCGCTGCTGCGGCTGCTGAAAATCTCCGACAGGTCTGCCGGGGATCCAGCCCACCGCTGCACCACCATCGGGAGGGCGGCGAAGATTTTCGCGTTTTCCTTTTTTGAAATCTTCGCCCTTCAGCTTGCGCCCATCGGGGGCAATGAATCCGCCGTGGGTCTGGTAGTACAGATTTGCCTCGATTTTCCGGGCAGCTGCCGCAGCCTGCGTCCAAAGGTCATTTGACGAGGGCTGCTGGGCTGACAGCAGCTTTTGATCTCAGAGCACCAGTCCACAATCAGCTGGTTCTGGAATCTGCACTGAGTAAAGGCCGTATACAGTGCCTTTTCCACAATCTCGTCCGGGATGGCGCCGAACGCCCGGATGTAGATTTGCGTGTCAGCCCTGCGCTCCTCTAAGCTGCGGGCGCGGCCGTAGTGGTCATCGATGACCACCAGCAGCTCACGCAATTTCGTATCGGTCATGTTGTCGAGCCTCCTAAAAGTTCTCCAAAAATTTCATCGTAGTCATCGGCAGCAGAACGCTTTGGCTGCTGACCCGCCGGGGCTTACGCCGCTGGTCGCGGGCTTGCACATCACCAAGGGTTTTCACGCCCTCGTTTTTCCATGCCTTCAAAATGCCGTTGATGTAGTTCCACTTGCGAACGCCGGACAGAGCAGCCTTTTTGATAGCCAGCAGAATGAGGTCGTCCGCGAAACTCTCCCGCCAGCCCGTCAGGGCATCCCTTGCAGCTGGGGAAAGCTGCCGATGTTGTCCTCGAAAGACCGGATAATCTCGGCCAATCCGGGGTCGGCAGCCGGAAAACCGCCGCTGCCGTTATCTCTTACTCTGTTCTCTATCTCTTTATCTTTCTCTTTATCTTTATCTATCTCTTTCTCTATGGGGAGATTTTCCCCAGTGGTATCCCTACCACTTTCCCCAATGGAAAGGGGAGAATTTGCGGCTTGTAGTGTCTGCCTGCGCTTCTTGGCCGCCCAGTCAGTTTCACTGCCTATCATTTCCGAATAATCGGAAATCGACAGCGTTCCGTCTGGGTTTTCAAAAAAACAAGGCCGATTTGCTTGTACACCTCAAGAGCCACACGGACGGTTGCCAGAGAAAACCATTTGCATTCTCTCTGAATCTTTTCAACATCATAGGGAATGAGCATCTCTCCGATTTTTGACACCAGACAGCCGCCCGTGTTTATGGTTTTGAGGCAGAGCATTTGATAGAGAACAACATAGTTGGCGCCATCTGGCTGGCTCATCAGGTAGTCGATTGCGTCCGAGGACATGAAGCTATCTTTGAGTTTTATCCAGTAGTACCGCTTACCTGTTGCCATTCAAACCTCCTTAGAACGGCAGGTCATCGCCATCGTCAATTTCAGAGAAATCATCGGGATTGCCCTGCGAGTAACTGGGTTGTGCAACTTCGGGAGCAGCTTCTGCGCCCTGCCACTGCTGCCGCTGGCTCTGGGTGTTAAAGCCCATCTGCTGCGGCTGCTGGTTCTGATAGGACGGCTGCTGGTAGCCCGGCGGCGGTGCTTCGCCGCTGTCATCGACACGCTGCTCAGTCTTGGGACCACAGAAGTGAATCTTCTGGACCACAAACTCGGTGGCGGTGCGCTTCTGACCGTTCTTGTCTTCGTAGGAGCGGGTCTGGCACTGGCACTCCACAAGAGCCGTGCTGCCCTTTGCGGAAATACTGGCAAACGAACTCTGCCGTTTTACGCCATGCCACGAAATTCAGCCAATCGGTAGCCCGCCGGCCATCCTGACCGACATTGTCCCGGTCAACGGCCATGCGGAAGCTGGCAACCGTCAGGCCGCTCTGTGTGGTCCGCATTTCAGGATCAGCGGCAAAGCGGCCCTGAAATGTGCAATTATTCAGCATCAGTGGCCTCCTGCTTGGTAATCAGCTCCGGATGAACTGCAAGCATCAAATCCAGCACAAAGTTACCAATGTCGTAAACGCTGCCGCCTGCACCCTTGTGATAAATGAGGCTGAGTTCGGTCTGCTTCTGGAGCAGTTCCTTGTACTCCTCAACCGGGATAGCGATGGTCTGGACGTTCAAATCTTCCATAACTGGTTCCTTTCTTCTCGCATGATGCGGACCACCTTGCGGCACTGGTCCACATCAAACATTCCAATATGTGTAAATTCAATCGGAGTGCCCATCTTCTCGGACAGCCAGCGGTAGGCCTCATTCCGGCGGCCACGCTAGGGGCCGTATTTCCAGAGCGGGTCAAACGCTGCATGAGCTGCCTTTCCAGTTGCGCAACTCCGAATTTGCCAAGCGGCCAAGGGGCTTGTCAGACCCCTTGTGTACGCCGACATAGGCACCGCAGCGAGGGCAGAGGTAAATCATGCCGAAGCTGTGGCCGTGGTAAACCACCGAACTGTCTACGAAGTCTGCGGGCGTTCCGCAGTAGTCGCAGATGACGATTCGGCCTTTCATCGTGACCATTCCTCCTTGTACCGTGCCAGCTGTTCCGGGGTATCCGTCTGGATGCCCAGTTCCTTGGCTTCTTCGATTGCACCATCCACAAGATGGGCAAATTCCTTTGAATCCATCTTGTGACTTTCCTTGTAGACAAAATAGCAGGAGTAATCTTTTCCGTTTTCCTGCCGGGTTTCATAGAGCCGGACATAGGGGTAAAAGTCGCTGGGATCTACGGTCGGCGGAAGTTTTAATCCAACAGGCTTTCCATCCTTATCGCGGGCCAGTGCTCCATACGACACCACAAGTCGCCGCTTCACGACATCTTCGCTCTCTCCGGTTTCCGCAGAAATCTTGTTGCACAGAACGTGGAAATACGCATTTGCCGAAAGGCTGCGCTTTTCCCTGTGCTTTTTGATTTCCACATCTAGAACCGGCTCCTGATGGAGCTTGTCCCAGATTTCCCGGAAGTCGCCGTTGATTTCCAGCGTGACCCGTTGTTTCCCGCCGAGGGTAAAAGCCATGTCTACCAGCCGCCCGGTCATGTGACATCCTCCTTGTCCTGATGGCAGTGCATATAGATGTACGCGCTGTTTGACCCCATGTTGGCATAAAGCCAATCATTGATTTTTGCCACGCTCATGTGGTCACGCAAGACACGTTTTTCGTAGATATACTCACCAGTCAGCTTTTTTCTCAGCAATTTTGGCTTGGATTTCTGCGTCCTCGTAGTTGGCTTCCACCATGTACAGGTCATAGTTTGGAGCAGCTATACCGTTCAGATTGTTCATGTCGGTGCAGTAGAACAGCTTTCCGGCGGGGAGCCAGACCTTCCATCCGCAGTTCGGAACATTGTGCTTCACCATGTTCGGAATGACATTGCAGATGCCGTAACCGTACATGGTTCCCGGTGTCAAAACATCAATCTGGGAAATTGGCACCCCTGCATCCACCAGCGGTTTGCACAACCAGTCACAGCAGGCGAATCGCAGCGTTGGGCGATTGGATGCCAGTAGTCGAAGCGTTGACGGCTGGAAATGGTCACAGTGGATGTGGGTCAAGAGAACCAGCTTCAGAGTTTTCCATTCTGCGGCCAAAGCCTTGAACGGAACGCCACAGTCAATCAGAATCTCATGCTCAATCACCACGGCATTTCCCTTGCTGCCTGTCGCGATGATGTTGTAGCCGATCATAACGAACTGAGGTCAACAACCTCTTCGACGGCAGTGGGCTCGCCCTGCGAAATATCACCGTGCGGCAAGGCCTGTCCTGCGTCCACTTCGGGCTTTCCAGTATGAAGTTCTGGCTGCTCCTGTGCGTCAGACACGACCTCCTGCGTAGTAAGGATTTCGCCATTATCTGCTACCGCTGCCACGGCATTATCACTTTCCAAAGCTCTGGTCATTTCGATGCTCATAACACCCCAGCGAGAAATAAGCTGGCGAAGCATGGTTTTCTTTGCCATGTCATCGAACGACTTATACCAAAAGGACGAATACTTCCACATTTCGCTCTCCGGGATTTTGCCAGCCAGCAATTCCTCGTACTTCTGCCGGCTGAACGCCTTGGAGTAGGTATCTGCGTGGTTCATCATTTTTCCTTGGACCAGTACAGCACCTTGCGGAAACCGTTCACGTATTCAAAGTAAGCCATGTAGCCAACGGTAGGCAGCGCATCTCGCTGATCATCGTCCTCGATGAACTGGAACTTGGGCTTGCCGGTCATCGAATCTTTGCCCAGATACTCGCCCTGCTTAATCTCGGTAACATCGAGATCCGCATACTGGCCGCTGCGCAGTGCCAGCTGGAGGTAGCCCTTATAGCCCAGAACAAACTGTGCCGTGACACTCTCCGGGCGGATCAGCCTGTTGTTGCGGTCATACTTGGCTTTCTGCTTGAAAGGCACGAGGTAGTACTGCCCCAGCTGAGGGGACGGGCTGAGGTTCAGGCTTTCGCCCAGCAGGGCACCTGCCAGAATCGTGCCGGCATCGCACTCCTGCAAAGCCGGATTCACCGCGACTGCCGAGGTGATGCTTGCCGTAAAGCGGCGAACGCGGGCGGGGTCGCGCAGGGTGTTGGCAATCAAAGACTGATAGCCCTTAGTGGTTATCGCCACAGAGCACTTAGGCTTCTGCTGCGCTTGCAGCTGGTTGTTATACGTTGCCATATTCAATACCTTCCTTTTCAAGATAATTTTTCAGGCCGATAAGCTGCGCCTTAGTGCCTTTTGCGTAGAAGCGGGTCATCAGAATGGGCTCCGGTTTGGGCTGCAAGGCCGGTTCGACATCGGGCTGCACGGGCATTTCCGGGTCTACTGAAATTTCCTGCGCCGGTTCAGGCTGCGTCTGGGCTGCTGCTGCAGCTGCGGCGCGAACTTTTTCTGCCGCAGCTTCACGTTCTGCCTGCCTGATACGGCGTTCTTCTTCCCGCCGCCGCTGTTCCTCCAGAGCCTTGTGACGATTGTCCACCGTCTTAATCGCACCGGGCAAATCGAGATTTTTCGGTACTCCACCATAATTTCAGCAGAGTTTTCCATTGCCGTGATAGCTGCAATATCAGCTACGATGCCATCCACAAATGCCTTTGCCTGTTTTTTAAAGGAAGTCAGGCTGTCGCTCATATTGACTTTCGGGCGGTAGTTCAGATCATCCATCCAGTCAATGTCGGCAGCTTTCACCAGTTCATCGTAGTAGCCCATAACGGCATCTGTCTTTTGGGCTACAATGCCGGAGGTTACATCTGTGATCTTCTGCTTCAACTCGGCATCTGCTTTCTGGAACGGCTCTGTTATGCACTCCCGGTAGACCTGTTCAAAAGCCTCATAGGGTTCGAGGATTTTGTTCTTGACCGCAATGCGCTGGGCTTCGTACTCCTTAAATTCCTTCGTCAACTGTGCGCGGGCATCCTTGACGCTTTTATAGGTCTGCTCGGTGCAAACCAGTGAGAGAGCTTCGGTTGTGCGCTGCTCAATGTCAGCCTTTACGCTATGCAGCCGTTCAACGATAACCGGAAGCTGCTGCAGTTCGATGACCTGCAACGAGGTATTCTGTTCCATGTGGTCCTCCTTTTACTTTCCAAAAATGATGGTCTTCCCGGTGTCCTTATTCAGGAGCACCATGCCGTTCGGAATGTCCCGAACCCAAAGATATGCGGTGCAGTCCCAGCCAGCAGCGGAAAGGGCTTCTTTCTGCTTGCGGGTCAGCTTTTTGCCTCTTACTTTCAAAAAATCACCTCCTCGTTCCAACGCTTCAACAGCGCGGGCTGCATGGTGATAATCTTGTAGCCAGTGGCCTCCAGTTCAGTGCTGCGGTCGTAGCTCTGCACGTCCTGCGCGTGCCGTGTGACAGCGTTTGCCAGACCATAGAGGGAAAGGTCACCGCCCGCGATAAGATGCCCCAGAATGCCCTCGCTCTCGTTCTGGCGGATGTTGAACTCCTTGGCCGCAAGCTCAACCACCTTGGGAGCCGCCGCCGGGAGAATGGGCGCTTCCTTGGCATCCCGGAGTTTCTGAACCAGTGCATTGAACCGGGCTTCATCGACCGCTGCCCGGACGGTGTCCTCAATCTTCATCAGGAACGCCCGGTCGTCGGCTTCGATGGTCTCATCCCGGAAAATCCCGAAATCGCCATCCACGCTTTCATTGATGCGTCCAACGTGGCGCTTGCCAACGCCCACATCAGCCACCATGCCATTGGTGCAGACAAGGCGGTAAATCAGCGGCTTCACAGAAACGCTGCCCATGCCGACCTCAGAATTGGAAATCAGGATGCCGGCCTGAACAATGTCCCCCGGCACAACCTCGGTCTGGATTCGCTCATTGACCACCTTGATGTACATGCGGGTATCGGTCAGCTCGCAGCTTTCAATGCGGGCACCCTGCATTTCAGAAATAATCGGCAGGACCGTCTGGGCAACCTCGTAGTTGTCGATGCGGCGGTAGCGGTCGGAGAGAATGGCGCGGGCGGTGCCGTCAAGGGTACGAACCATGCGGCGGGTGTCCGGGGACTGCTGGAACCAGCCATTGACGTTTGCCATCAGCAAGCCGGGGTTCTCTGCCCGCATCCGCTCGTAGTAGGGAGCCGGGATCTTCAGCTGCAATCCCAGCTGGCGGTGGGCATTTTCGTTCAGCTGGAACGGGGTGTTGCCAATCACGAGGTCAAAGTTCTCGTTGACGGCGGTCATCTGCATAGCACCCGCCGTGGCAACGTAGTCCTTTTTGACCTTGGCTTGCCGATCAAGTTCAATCGCCAATTCCTGCAAACTTCTTCCATATTTCATAGGGTTACTCCTTTTCCGGGAAGCACGCGTTGACTTCCCATGCGTCTGCGTCCTCTATGCAGCGGTCGCAGCCTACGATTGTTCCATCCTCGGCGCGATAGATGGTATCGCACCGCTGGTGGCAGATGGGGCACACAGGAGGGTCAGGGTAGCCAGCCTCCGCATCAGTCCTCGGATACAGCATCCAGCACCTCCCGGAGTGCCCGACCCATCCAGCGGCCTACGCCGTCCAATGTGCCGTTGCTGTCCAGCCAGACGAGCACGGCTGCAACAGCAGCAGTCAAAACGAACTGCGCCGCCGGAAGCCGGGCTGCTGCCTGCTCTGCGGTGATGCCATACACAGTCATCAGGATCTTCGTCATTCTGCACACTTCCTTTCAGATGCCTTTTTGGTGGCTCGGTAGGCTTCCAGCTCAGCCATGAGTTCGGGGCTCTGCTGGAAACGCTTGTGGAATCCGAGAAATACGCAGCCGATTCGCTCTGCGACCTCTGGCGGTATTTCGTCCACATTGATGTGAATGTTGGCGTTCATGTAAACCTCCATTGTTCAGTTTAACTGAACTTACAGGGCAAAAAAAGTCTGGAATGTCCGACACTTCAATTTTCAGTGCCTGACACGCAGCCTCGATTTCGTCCTGTTTCCAGTCAACCTTACCGTTGAGTTTGAGAGAAGTGGTACGATCCGACCACCCCATACTCTTGCCAAATGCCCCTCTGGTTCCGAAAATCTCAACGATTCGGCCCAGCAGTTTGTTATAGCTCCTCTGCATCAATATCACCTCTTTTCCGTTCGGTTCAGTTTAACTGAACTGTTCACACTTTACCACAATGATTCGCCCTTGTCAATATAAAAATTCATTTTTCTTGAACTTTTTGGCCGTAACTCTTGAACTTTTGTTTATGCCATGTTATGATGTAACCATACCGGAGGTGAACCTAATGAAGTCATCAACGACCGCAGAACGGCTGCAAGAGGCTATGAATATCAGAGGTTTAAAACAGGTCGATGTTTTGAGGCTTGCTGAACCGTACTGCCGCGCTTACGGTGTCAATCTTGGAAAGACAGCGTTAACTCAATACGTTTCTGGAAAAATTATTCCGCGACAGGACAAGTTGACCATCTTGGGCTTGGCTCTCGACGTTTCGGAAGTTTGGCTGATGGGATACGATGTTCCAATGGAAAAAAAACTGCGCCCATCCCCGCAGAAGAGGATGAGCGCAGCAAAGAGTTCGTTAAACTATTTAATCAACTTGGCGACGATCAGAAAAAGGCAGTCCTGTACGTTATGAAAGGCTTTTTGAAAAATCAATGACACGTTCTTGATTTTCTGCCGACAGATGCAGAAACAGTTCAAGTGCCAGCATAGCACGAAGCTGCTCTTGAGCATCATCGGAATCAATGGAAATATCCATAATCTTCCGCTCCTTTCTTGAAGATTACTGTCGGCAGGTTAGTTGAATTATAGCAGAACGCGCAGCTATTTTCAGCTGTTTGTAAAAAAATGCCGAAACGAGGGGGAACAACTATGATTTTGACTACAACTGATAGCATCCAAGGGAAAAATGTGTCTCAATACCTGGGAATTGTTGCATCCGTTATTTTGACCGTCCTGCCGGGCGGAAACAAGATGATGGGTAATGCCATCGACAATTTCACGAAACAGGCGCAGGATGATTTGGAGAAAAAGGCGGCCAAGTTGGGCGCAGATGCCGTTATCGGATTGAAATTTGCCACGCAGGGCAACAATTTCATGCTGCTTGGAACCGCTGTGAAGTTAAGCTGATGGGTGTTTCTCTATGAATCTGAAAGAAATCGCATCGCGCTTGCAGCAATTTAAGAGTGCTTGTGTGACTGGGAATCCAGTCATGCTGAGAAATAGAACGGATTTTCTTGATATTTTTTCGGCGTACGGCCTAACTGCGGACGCGAGTGTGTCAAAAAAGACAGGTCTTTTGATTGTGTGTAGTGACCCGGCGCAAAAGAAAATTGATAGAGCCGATGCCCTGAATATTCCGATTGTTTCGGAGCAGCAATGGTTTGAACTTATGCCGGAACTTGAGGCCGTTGGAATGTGGAACGGAAAGCAAATTCTGTTTGCGGACAATGATGGCATCTACCGTGTTGAAGTGGGCGGTGAAAGCTGATGGCCAGAAAAAAGAATATTGCTGCTGGCCTCGATGCCGTCATCTATGCCCGGTACTCATCACATAACCAGCGAGAGGTCAGCATCGAGCAGCAGATCGCAGAGTGTACGAAGCACGCGGCTGCGCTTGGACTGCGCATTGTTGGTACATACGAGGACAGGGCAATCAGTGGCAAGACGGATAACCGGCCTCGTTTCCAGCAGATGATGCGGGATGCTGAAAAAGGGAAGTTTCAAGCCGTCGTGGCGTGGAAGTCCAACCGCATCGGGCGCAATATGCTGCAAGCCATGGTCAACGAGGCGAAGCTGGACGATTACGGCGTAAAGGTGTTTTACGCTGAGGAAGATTTTGACGATACTGCCGCCGGACGTTTTGCGCTGCGAAACATGATGAACGTCAACCAGTTTACAGCGAGAACATGGCAGAGGACATCACCCGCGGTCTGTACGACAACGCCAACAAGTGCATGGCGAACGGCCGGCAGCCGTTGGGGTACAAGCGCGGTGCAGACGGGAAGGTCATGCTGGACGAGCCCGCAGCGGCTGTTGTCCGGGAAATCTTCACCCGTGTTGCCGCCGGGGATCTGTTCGTAGATATTGCGCGAGACCTCAACGCAAAGGGCATCAAGACCAGCAAGGGAGCTGCGTGGAATAAGGGCAGTTTCCAGAGCATTTGCCAGAACGAGCGGTACAAGGGCATCTACATTTACGGCAACGTCCGCATTGTGGATGGGATTCCTCGCATTGTGAGCGATGCATTGTGGTACAGGGTACAGGAGGCCATGAGGATGAAAAAGAATCCAGTCGGAACCCGGCACCGTGTCGGGGCAGAAGATTATCTGCTGACCGGGAAGCTGCGCTGCGGGCATTGTGGCAGCTACATGACGGGCGTATCTGGCACCAGTAGAAACGGCGAGCTGCATTACTACTACACCTGCCAGAAGCGGCGCACCGAACACGCCTGCAACAAGAAGAATGTCCGCCGGGATGTTATCGAGCCCGCCATCGCACAGGCCATCAAGATGTACTGCCTGACCGATGACGTTATCGAGTGGATGGCAGATCAGACGGTCCAGTATTGGGAAAAGCACGACAACGACCTCCAGATCGAGGCGTTGGAGCAGCAGCTGGCCGAAAACAAAAAGGCCACCTCGAACATGCTGAAAGCCATCGAGATGGGAATTATCACAGAGGCCACCCGCAGCCGGATGGTTGAATTGGAGACTGAGAACTCAAAGCTGACCGCCCAGTTGAGTGCAGCCAAGAGGGATGTGGTCAAAATCAATCGGGAAGATTTGATTGACGAACTCCACATTCTTCGCAGCAAGGATATACACGACAGGGAGGTTCAGGCAGAACTTTTCAAAGACTTCCTTGTCGCAGCCTACATCTACGATGATAACCGCTTGAAGCTGGTCTTTTCCTTTATGGGCAAGGACAACAGCGTTGAAATTCCTCTGGAGACTGGGGAAGACCCGCCGGATGGCGAGGATTCGCCAGATGCCAAAATGTTCGTTTTGACTCCTGATTGCTCCACCAAAAAAGCACTGTACTTCGTAGGAAGTATGGTGCTTTTCTTTTTGCTGAAGCAAAAAATGGGGGCTGCACTGCCTTGCCTGCATCGTTTTCAGATGTTTTGCAGGCGGTTCAGTGCAGCCCCCGAGTCATTGGTGCTTCGGCAGGTCAGAAGGTGCCGGTTCAGCTGACGATCTCCAGCATCTGATCGAACACCTCTTCCATCTGCCGCACCAGCGTGAACTGGGTGCGGGCGCGGTCAAGGTTGTGGCCGGGGCGGGCGGTGTGGAAATAGTGATCGCCCTCCAGATAGTCCGTCAGGAAGCGGATGCCGCACTCCAGCGTCATCAGCTTCGCGCCCCAGGCAAGGCTCTTTTTCTCCGCAGGACTCATGGAGGCCCCGGCGGTGGAGAGATACCCCTTGGCGAACACCTCGTACAGGTGCAGGTCAAAGTGGACCTTGCTCTGGTCGGGCTCGTCCTCGGCGCAGTCGTTGGCACCGGTGCGGATGGAGTCGCCGAAATCGTAGGCCGACAGGCCCGGCATCACGGTGTCCAGGTCAATGACGCAGATGCCCTTTCCGGTGGCGGCATCGATCAGGACGTTGTTGATCTTGGTGTCGTTGTGGGTGACACGCAGCGGGATCTCACCAGCCGCCAGCAGATCCAGCAGGGTGTGGCAGTCCTTTTCCCGCGCGTGGATGAAGGCGACCTCCGGTGCAATGTCCTTGGCACGGACCAGCGCATCGGCGGAAAGGGCTTTTTCAAAGTTTGCATAGCGGTTGGGCGTGTCGTGGAAGCGGGCAATGGTTTCGTGGAGGGTGGAGGCCGGATAATCTGCCAGCTGGTTCTGGAATTTGCCCAGGGTCTCGGCAACAGTGCGGAAGTCGGCCTCGCTGCCCACCTGCTGCAGGCAGATGGTGTCCTCTACAAAGTCGTAGGCACGCCACGCGCCGCCCTCGGCATCCAGATGGCAGGCCGCGCCGGACAGGGTGGGAATCACGTTCAGGGTCTCCCGTGCCGGGTCGCCGCCTGCGGCAAGGATCTTCTCCCGCAGATGCCGGGTCACGCCGCAGATGTTCTCCATCAGGCCCACCGGGTCGGTAAAGGTGTCGGTGTTGATGCGCTGCAGGATAAAGCGCTTGGAGTGATCCTCCCGCCAGATCACGAAGGTATCGTTGATGTGGCCTTCGCCGTAGTGACGGGCATCGCAGACCACCGGCCCGCCAAAATCAAAGGCATTTGCGGCGGCGCGGAGAATGGGTTCGGTAACAGGTTTCATTTTGGGTTCCTCATTTCTTATCCTTCATGCCGTTTGGCAGGTGCAGGGCGTTGTCCCTGCCGCACCTGACGGCGGTATTCGTTGGGGGTCAGGCCTTCCGCCTTGCGGAAGCACTGCGAAAAATAGCTGGGGGACGAAAAGCCCATCAGTTCGCTGATCTGAGCCAAGCTGTAACCTGTATTGCCCAGCATATATTTGCTTTCCTCAATGCGGCGGCGGTTCAGGTAGGTGATGGGAGAAATGCCGTACGCCTTCTGGAAGGTATGGGCCAGGTAGTATTTGTTGATGTGGGCAACCTCGGCAAGGGTATCAAGGGAGATGTCCTCCCGGTAGTTGTTGTCCAGATACCGCTTGATCTCCACGCATTCTCGGTTGTCGGAGCGGGGGATTCCTCCACCTGCAAAGAGAGGGTGGTGCACCGTACCAGCCAGATGAGCAGGACTTCCAGCAGGTCCTGGCAGACGGTTTCGCAGCCGTCCAGACTGCGGTCCGCCTCAGCCAGCAGCATGTGCAGCAGCGTTACCATCCGCTCCCGGTTCTCCCGGCAGTTGAAGATGGCGTAGGTGGAATCGGCTTTGCCAAACAGGATCTCGATGCCCGAAACGCCCAGTACGATGTATTCCAAAGGCGAGGCGTTCAGGCTCAGTTCGGTGTGCTCCACCTGCGGGTTGACGATGACCATATCGTCCGGCTTGACCGGGAACAGCTGCCCGCTGAGCAGAAACTGCCCCTCGCCGCTGAGGCAGTAGAACAGTTCCGTGCAGGAATGGGTGTGTACCGTGCTGTTCCAGTCGCCGCCGAATCTGCTCTTGCTGATGTACAGCAGCCGGAAGGATTCCCGTGGAGCGGGAGCGTGGCGGATATCAAAGCGCTCGGTACTCATAAAAGGCTCCTTTTGAAGCAGACGCAAAAAGTATAAAAAAAAAGCAAGATACTGAAAATAAAATGCGAAAAACGCCGCACTGCTTCGTGCATTTTTTCTCATTATAGGGGCAAATAAGAAAAAAAAAAGCAAGCCTTGTTTTTAGGTATGGTAAATATTTTCCTCTGCACAGAAAGACGGAAATGTGTCAAATTGGTTACAGGCTGGGAGAATGTACCAAAACAATGCCGCAAAATTTAGTACTTTTGCTGAAGAAAATGATAAAAAAGCAATATTTCTAAAAAATGAAACAACAAAGACCTTGTTGAAAACTGCAAAAACCTCTATATTGGAATCACAAAAACACAGCCCCTCGGGCAAAGCCTGTTTGCTCCGGCTGTGCATGAACGGAACTTTATGATGGAGGACACATTATGAAACGCATTTCTCGTCGCAATTTCCTGAAAGTGGCCGGTGTGGGTGCCGCTGCACTGGGTCTGGCTGCCTGCGGCGGTTCTTCCAGCTCCACAGCTTCCAGCACGGCTTCTTCCGCTGCTGCATCTGCCGCTCCCGCTGAGGATGTTACCATCAAGGTTGCTGCCATCGAGACCGGCTACGGCGCTGAGATGTGGAAGAAGGTCACTGAGGCCTTTACCGCCGAGACCGGCATCAACGTCGAGCTGACCACCGACAAGAACCTGGCGGACGTTATCGGACCTTCCATGCAGGGTGGCGATCACCCCGACGTGATCCACCTGGCTACCGGCCGTGAGGCTGCCCTGACCGAGCAGTTCATCAAGGGCAACCTGATCGCGGATATCACCGATGTGCTGAGCATGACCGTGCCCGGCGAGAGCAAGAAGGTGAGCGAGAAGATCGCCGGCGGCTTTACCGACACCTCCCTGACCAACCCCTACGGCGACGGCAAAACCTATCTGGCGCCCATGTTCTACAGCCCCTGCGGCCTGTTCTATAACGCCGGCCTGCTGGAAGAAAAGGGCTGGAAAGTGCCCACCACCTGGGATGAGATGTGGGAGCTGGGCGACAAGGCTGACGCCGAGGGCATCAGCCTGTTCACCTACCCCACCACCGGCTACTTCGACGCTTTCTTCTACGCGCTGATGTATGCCGCCGGCGGCCCGGAGTTCTTCAACAAGGCCACCCACTATGAGGAAGGCATCTGGGATACCCCCGAGGCCAAGACCTGCTTTGACATCGTCAACAAGCTGGCTTCCTACACCAACCCCATTACCCCCGCACAGGCCAACGATCAGGACTTTACCCAGAACCAGCAGCTGGTGCTGGACAACAAGGCCCTGTTTATGCCCAACGGCACCTGGATCGTGGGCGAGATGGCCGAAGCTCCCCGTGCAGACGGCTTTGAGTGGGGCATGACCGCCCTGCCCGCTGTCAAGGCCGGCGGCGATGGTTACAGCTACACCTGGTTCGAGCAGGCATGGATCCCCGCCGGTGCCGAGCATCAGGATGCCGCCAAGCAGTTCGTAGCTTACCTGTATAGCGACGAAGCCTGCAAGCTGTTTGCCGAGAGCGGCGCTATCCAGCCTGTGCTGGGCATCGCCGATGATCTGGAAGGCGACAACAAGATGTTCTACTCCATCTACGACAACGGCGCAAAGGCCGCTATGGGCAACTTTGCCTCCTTCAGCGCCATCCCCGGCGTGGAGGTGCGCACCGTGTTCTTTGACCCCGTCAACTCTCTGGTGTCCGGCAGCATGACCGAGCAGCAGTGGATCGACGGCATCAAGTCCGCCAGCGACCAGATGCGCGCCAACATCATCGAGTAATTAAGCCCTGCCCAGCGGGGGCGGTTTTTACCGCCTCCGCTTTTTGTGGTTTTCGGGTTCCGATAGAAAGGAGCGGTTTGTCTATGAGATCTGACAAAAGCCGCAGACGGTTCGTCTTTCTCTGCGTGGCACCGGCCACGATCCTGTTCTTTCTCTTTATGATCCTGCCCACCCTCAACGTGTTCCGCATGAGCCTGTACGAGCGCGGTGCCTACTCGCCCAACGAGACCTTTGTCGGGCTGAAAAATTTTCAGCATCTGCTGAAGGACACCCAGTTCATCCGCTCCATGCAGAACATGATCCTGCTGGTGGTGGTCGTTACCATCGTCACCTTTGCCTTTGCGCTGGTGTTTGCGGCCATTCTGACCCGGGAAAAGATCAAGGGGCAGAATTTCTTCCGCATCATTTTCTACATCCCCAACATCCTGTCCGTAGTCGTCATCTCCGGTATCTTCTCGGCCATCTATAAGCCGGAAAACGGTATGCTGAACAGCATCATCGGCCTGTTCCGGGATATGACAGACCCCATCCTCTGGAAAGGGGAAAAGCTGGTCATTCCGTCCATCATCATTGCAATGGTCTGGCAGGCTGTGGGCTACTACATGGTGATGTATATGGCTTCCATGTCCTCGGTGCCTGCCAGCTTGTACGAGAGCGCCAATCTGGACGGTGCGGGCCGCCTGACCCAGTTCTTCCAGATCACCATTCCCCTCATCTGGACCAACATCCGCACCACCCTGACCTTCTTCATCATTTCCACCATCAATATGGCGTTCCTGTTCGTCAAGGCGATGACCAGCGGCGGGCCGAACGGTGCCTCGGATGTGGCTCTGAACTATATGTACAGCCAGAAGGACGCGGGCCTGTATGGCTACAGCATGGCCATTGGCGTGGTCATTTTCCTGTTCTCGTTTGCACTGTCCGCCTGTGTCAACAAGGCCACCGACCGCGATCCGCTGGAATTCTAAGGAGGGAAGAAGATGCAGAATACCACCGAAAGATCTTCCCGCTCGGCGGAAGGTCTCTACAAGTTCTTTATCTATTTTGTGCTGGTCCTGCTGGCGGTGATCATCATCGTGCCGGTGGCATGGGTATTCATGGCCTCCATCAAGCAGAACGCGGAGTTTTACGGCAACCCGTGGGCGCTGCCTGCCGGGTTCTACTGGCAGAACTTTGTCAATGCGTGGAACGGAGCCAAGATGAGCGAGTATATGCTCAACTCGGTCATCGTGACCGCATTGGCACTGGTGCTGCTGCTGGTCATTGCGCTGCCTGCCGCCTACTGCCTGTCCCGCTTCCGGTTCAAGGGCCGCAAACTGCTGAACACCCTGTTTATGGCGGGCCTGTTCATCAATGTCAACTATATCGTCGTGCCGATCTTCCTGATGCTGCGGGACGGCGATGTCTGGCTGAAGAGCCACTTTGGCAGCAGCTTCCTGCTGAACAATCTGGTGGTGCTGGCGGTGGTGTATGCAGCCACAGCCCTGCCTTTTACCATCTATCTGCTTTCGGGCTATTTTGCCACCCTGCCCCATGATTTTGAGGAGGCTGCCTACATCGACGGTGCAAGCTACTTCTCCACCATGACCCGTATCATCTTCCCCATGGCAAAGCCCTCCATCATCACCATCATCCTGTTCAACTTCCTGTCCTTCTGGAACGAGTACATTATTTCCATGACGCTGATGAGCTCCACCAGCGCGCCCCGCACCCTGCCGGTGGGCCTTTTGAATCTGATGCAGGCCCAGCAGAGCGCGGCCCAGTACGGCACCATGTATGCCGGTCTGGTGCTGGTGATGCTGCCCACCCTGATCCTGTACATCTGCGTGCAGAAGCAGCTGACACAGGGCATGACCGTGGGCGGTCTGAAAGGGTAAGGTGACAAACGATGAAAGCATTCTGGAAAAATCATCCCGCCCTGCGCATGGTGCTGATGCTGGTGCTGTTTGTGCTGTCCATCGCGCTGGTGACAGCAGGCTGGAAAATGACCGGGCAGCTGGCCGGTCTTGGCATCATGCTTTTTGGGGGTGGCGCTGCTGCTGGCTGTGCTGGCGCTCTATAACGCCCCTATCGGGATTGAGGAGAAGAGAGGTAAAGGAGAATTCCCATGGAAGAAAATAGAATGACCGGGCGCGTAACGATCCCGACCGATCTGGACGTGGTGCCCGAAACGCTGCAGATCCTGAAAAAGTGGGGCGCGGATGCCATCCGCGACTGCGACGGTACCGACTTTCCGCAGGAGCTGAAGGATGCCGATGCAAAGATCTACTCCACCTATTACACCACCCGCAAGGACAACGCGTGGGCCAAGGCGAACCCGGACGAGGTGCAGCAGTGCTACATTATGACCGGCTTCTACACCGCCCCCGGCGACACCGTGACCATTCCGCTGATGAAGGGCATCAGCCCGGAGCTGATGCAGGTGAACACCAACGACGATATCACCCGCTGGTGGGAGGTCATGGACCGCACCACAGGGCAGCCGGTGCCCCCGGAGCTGTGGAGCTATGCTGACGGCAGCGTGACGGTGCAGGCCGTGCCGTTCCATGAATATACGGTCAGCTTTCTGGCCTACCTGATCTGGGATCCGGTGCACATGTACAACGCCACCACCAACGGCTGGACCAACTTCGAGCATCAGATCACCTTTGATGTCCGTCAGCCCAAGACCCACAAGTATTCCATGGAGCGACTGCGGAAGTTCATTGCAGACCACCCCTATGTGAATGTCATCCGTTACACCACCTTCTTCCACCAGTTTACCCTGATCTTCGATGAGCTCAAGCGGGAGAAGTTCGTGGACTGGTACGGCTACTCCGCCTCGGTCAGCCCCTATATCCTGAATCAGTTCGAGCAGGAGGTGGGCTACAAGTTCCGCCCGGAGTACATCATCGATCAGGGCTACTACAACAACCAGTACCGTGTGCCCAGCAAGGAATTCCGGGATTTTCAGGCCTTCCAGCGCCGGGAGGTGGCAAAGCTGGCCAAAGAGATGGTAGACATCACCCACGAGTGTGGATGTGAGGCCATGATGTTCCTGGGCGACCATTGGATCGGCACCGAGCCCTTCATGCCCGAGTTCGAGACGATCGGCCTGGATTCCGTGGTGGGCAGCGTGGGCAACGGCAGCACCCTGCGCCTGATCTCGGACATCGAGGGCGTAAAGTACACGGAGGGCCGCTTTTTGCCTTACTTCTTCCCGGACACCTTCCACGAGGGCGGCGACCCGGTGCGGGAGGCCAAGGAAAACTGGGTCACGGCCCGCCGCGCCATCCTGCGCAAGCCCATTGACCGCATTGGCTACGGCGGCTACCTGAAGCTGGCGCTGCAGTTCCCGGAATTCCTCGACTACGTCGAGAGCGTCTGCAACGAGTTCCGCGAGATGTATGAGAATATCAAGGGCACGACGCCCTACTGCGTCAAGCGGGTGGCCGTGCTGAACTGCTGGGGCAAGATGCGGGCCTGGGGCTGCCACATGGTGCACCACGCCCTCTACTACAAGCAGAATTACAGCTACTCCGGAGTCATCGAAATGCTGTCCGGCGCGCCCTTTGACGTGAAGTTCATCAGCTTTGAGGACATCAAGAAGGACCCCGCCCTGCTGGATGAGCTGGATGTCATCATCAATGTGGGCGATGCCGACACCGCCCACACCGGCGGCATCTGGTGGGAGGACCCGGAGATCTCCTCCGCGATCCGGAAATTCGTCTGGAACGGCGGCGGCCTCATCGGCGTGGGTGAGCCCTCCGGCCATGCCTATCAGGGCCACATCCTCCAGCTGGCCAGCGTGCTGGGCGTGGAAGAGGAAAACGGCTTCACCCTCAACTACGACAAGTACAATTGGGACGAGCACCCGGACCACTTTATTCTGCAGGATGCCGACCAGCCCATCGACTTTGGCGAGGGCAAGAAGAACATCTACGCCCTCGAGGGGACCGAGGTGCTGGTGCAGCGGAACCGGGAAGTGCAGATGGCGGCCCACGACTTTGGTAAGGGCCGCGCCGTGTACATCAGCGGCGTTCCCTACAGCTTTGCCAACAGCCGCACCCCGTACCGTGCCATCCTGTGGAGCGCCCACAGCGAGGAGGAGCTGCACACCTGGTTCAGTTCCAACTACAATGTGGAAGTGCACGCCTACGTGAAAAATGGCAAGTACTGCGTGGTGAACAACACCTACGAGCCGCAGGACACCACGGTCTACACCACCGATGGAAACCATTTCGACCTGCATCTGGAAGCCAACGAGATCAAGTGGTATGAGATCTGAGTTCTCCGTTTCATAAGCAAACACCCCTCTGCATTCCGAAAAGGAGCGCAGAGGGGGGTTTGTGTATCCGGGCGGCTCGTCGAGGAGAGCCCAGACGGTATTTGAAATCGTGGTAGCCGAAGCGGGCCAGCGGCTGGGTGGTGCCGTTTTCATGCAGCACCCAGATATCCGGCAGGGGCTCCCGTTGAAGGTGTTGTTCTTGCAGGTGGAATAGATGGCCATGTCGCCGAAGATGAGCCGGTCACCCTCGGTGAGGGGGCGGCAAAGCTGTAATCGCCCACCACGTCCCCGGCAAGGCAGGTGGGGCCGCCCAGCCGGAGGGTGCAGGGCTTTTCCCCGGCTCGCCCGCGTCCAGCAGGGGCGGGCGGTAGGGCATCTCGATGACATCCGGCGTGTGGCAGGCTGCGGACATGTCCAGAATGGCAAGATGTGTCTCGCCGTTCTGCAGGGTGTCCAGCACCGTGGTGACAAGGTAGCCTGCATTCAGCGCCCAGGCCTCGCCCGGTTCCAGATACACCTGCACGCCGTACTTTTCCTGCGTCACGGTGATACACTTTTCCAGCGTGGCAAGGTCGTAATCCGGGCGGGTGATGTGGTGCCCGCCGCCAAAGTTGAGCCACTTCATCCGGGGCAGCAGGTCACCGAATTTCGCTTCCAGCGCGGGCAGGGTGGCCGCCAGCGCGTCGGAATCCTGCTCGCACAGGGTGTGGAAGTGCAGGCCGTCCAGCAGGTCGGGCAGGTCAGGGTGCTGCGCCGCAGCGGCATCCCACTGGGCACGGGTGGTGCCCAGACGGCTGCCCGGGGCGCAGGGATCATAGATCTCGTGGCCCTCCTGGGTGGAGTACTCGGGGTTCACCCGCAGGCCAACGCTCTTGCCCGCCGCCTTTGCGGCCGGGCCGAACTTTGCCAGCTGGTGGGGCGAGTTGAACACGATGTGGTCAGCGTATTGCAGCAGCTCCTCGAACTGGTCGGCCCGGTAGGCGGCGCAGAACACATGGTTCTCCTTCTCCGGCAGCTCCTCCCTGCCCAGGCGGCTCTCGTACAGGCCGCTGGCCTCGGTGCCTGCCAGGTAGGGGGCCAGCACCGGGTACAGGTCGTAGTTGGAAAAGGCCTTCTGGGCCAGCAGGATCTTGCAGCCTGTCCGCTGCTGCACGCCCAGCAGGATCTCGCCGTTGCGGCGCAGCCGGGCTTCATCCAGCAGATAGCAGGGGGTGGGCAGGGCAGCCAGTGCAGCCTCAGAGAGGTTCGCCAGCCCCGCAAAGGGCGGGCGGGTGTCGGCCAGCGGCATCAGTCCACCAGAGCCGGGGCGTGGCTCTCGGAGCGGGGCAGGCCGTACTTGTCCAGAGCATCCAGATACGGGTCCGGATCAAACTCTTCCACAGTGTGCACGCCCTTGGTGGTCCGCTTGCCGGTCAGCAGCATCAGCGCGCCGCACATGGCAGGCACTCCGGTGGTGTAGCTGATGGCCTGAGAGCCGACCTCCTTGTAGCACTCCTGATGATCGCAGACGTTGTAGATGTAGTAGGTCTTTTCCTTGCCGTCCTTCTTGCCGGTGAAGATGCAGCCGATGTTGGTCTTGCCCTTGGTGCGGGGGCCAAGGCTGGCGGGGTCGGGCAGCAGGGCCTTGAGGAACTGGATGGGCACGATCTCCTGACCGTTGAAGTTGACCGGGGTGGTGGACAGCATGCCCACGTCCTCCAGACAGCGCATGTGGTCGAGGTAGCTCTGGCCGAAGGTCATAAAGAAGCGGATGCGCTTTGCCTCGGGGATGTTCTTGGCCAGAGACTCGATCTCCTCATGGTGCAGCAGGTACATATCCTTCTGGCCCACCTGGTCGAAGTTGTACTCCCGTTTGATGCTCATGGCCGGGATCTCCACCCAGTGGCCGTTCTCCCAGTAGCTGCCGGGGGCAGACACCTCGCGCAGGTTGATTTCAGGGTTGAAGTTGGTGGCAAAGGCATAGCCGTGGTCGCCGCCGTTGCAGTCCAGGATGTCGATGGTGTCGATGGTGTCGAACTCGTGCTTTTTGGCATAGGCGCAGTAGGCCTGGGTGACGCCCGGGTCAAAGCCGCTGCCCAGCAGGGCGGTCAGGCCGGCCTCCTCAAACTTCTTGGCGTAGGCCCACTGCCAGCTGTAATCAAAGTAGGCGGAGAAACCGGCCTCCTTGCAGCGCTTCTCGTAAATAGCGCGCCACTCCGGGTCGTCGGTGTTCTCGGGCTCGTAGTTGGCGGTGTCCATGTAGTTTACGCCGCAGGCCAGGCAGGCATCCATGATGGTCAGATCCTGATAGGGCAGGGCGATGTTCATCACCAGATCGGGCTGGTAGCTCTTGATGAGGGCGATGACCTCATCCACGTGGTCGGCATCCACCTGTGCGGTGGCGATCTTGGTGGTGGTCTTGGGGGCCAGCTCGGCGGCCAGCTTGTCGCACTTTGCTTTTGTGCGGCTGGCGATGCAGATCTCGGTGAACACCTCGGGGACCTGGCAGCACTTGTGGATGGCAACGGAGGCCACGCCGCCGCAGCCGATGATCAGAACTTTGCTCATATCGGTTACTCCTTTATCTGTAAAGTTGTCTTTTTACGGTCTGTCCTTATACCTGAAAGCCCGGCCAGCCCTTGTCCAGTGCAATCAGCAGCTCCCGCAGGACCTTGCAGGCTGTGGCCGTGGAAACGCCGGTGGTGTCCAGCGTGGGGGCCAGCTCGTTGAGGTCCGCACCCACGATGTTGGCCTTGGTCACGGTGCGGATGGCCTCCAGCAGCTGCAAAAAGCTCACGCCGCCGGCCTCCGGGGTGCCGGTGCCGGGGAAGCAGGAGGGGTCCAGGCAGTCGAGGTCGATGGTCAGGTAAACGGGTACCTTGCTGGCACAGAGCTGCTCGGTGAGCTGGGCAAGGCCCGTGAAATCGAACTTGTGCATCTCAGTGTGGGCAACCGCGAACTCAAACTCGGTGCGGTCGCCGCTGCGGATGCAGAACTGGTGGATGCGTCCGTCGCCGATGAGGTCATGGCAGCGGCGCAGGACACAGGCGTGACTGAGCTTTGCGCCCAGATAGTCGTCCCGCAGGTCGGCATGGGCATCAAAGTGGACGATGTGGAGGTCGGGGTATTTTTCCACCATGGCCCGCACGGCACCCAGCGTGACCAGATGCTCGCCGCCCAGCAGGAGCGGGAACTTGCCGTCGTGCAGGATCTCTGCCGCGCGGCTCTGGATGTCGGCCAGTGCGCTCTCGCTGGAGCCGAAGCAGAGCTCCAGATCGCCGCTGTCGAAGATGTCAAAATCGGTCAGGTCGGCGTTCTGGTAGGGGCTGTAAGTCTCCAGACCGTAGCTCTCGTGCCGGATGGCAGCCGGGCCGAACCGGGCCCCCGGGCGGTAGCTGGTGGTGGAATCGTAGGGGGCACCGTACAGCACGATGCTGGCGGCACGGTAGCTGCTGTCGCAGCCGATAAAGGTTTCAACGTTGGGGTAAAGCATCAGTGTTCCTCCACTTCCCGCAGCATCTCCTCCAGAAAAGCCGGCAGGTAGAATGCTCCGATATGCAGTTTGGTGGTGTAGTACCGGGTGCGCATGTTCAGGGCCTTCCAGGCGGCTGCATCCAGATCATCAATGGGGTGGTACTTCTTGCTGGCAAAGCCGAACAGCCAGTAGCCCGCCGCAAAGGTGGGGATGTGGGCCTGATACACCCGGCTGATGGGGAAGGTGGAAGCAATGCGTTTGTGGCTGCGCTGCATGGCGTTGGCATCCTCGGCGTAGAAGGGGCTGCCCTGCTGGTTGACCATGATGCCGTCCTCTTTCAGGGCGTTGAAGCAGCTGCCGTAGAACTCACGGGTGAACAGGCCCTCGCTGGGGCCGAAGGGGTCAGAGGAGTCCACGATGATGAGGTCGTATTCCTCCTCGCACTGGCGGATGAACTTGAGGGCGTTCTCAAAATAGATGTGCACCCGGCGGTCATCCATCCGGCAGGCGTTGCCGGGCAGGTAGGCGCGGCAGGCCTCCACCACCTGGGGGTCCATCTCCACCAGGTCGATGCGCTCCACCCGGTCGTAGCGGGTCAGCTCCCGCACCACGCCGCCGTCGCCCGCGCCGATGACAAGGATATCCTTTGCCTCCCGGTGCACGGCCATGGGCACGTGGACGATCATCTCGTCGTAGATGAACTCGTCCCGCTCGGTCAGCATCACATGCCGTCCAGTGTGAGCACCCGGCCAAACTCGGGCGTTTCAAAAATATCAATGCGCTGATAATCGCTCTGCTTGGAGTAGAGCTGCTTGTTCACCCGGATGCTGTGCTTCACATCGGGGGTGTGAAATTCCGAAAACCAAAACTCCATCTGTTTTCCCTCCTTATGCCAGAACGTTCAGGTGCAAAATATCAGGGTCCTCAGGGCCGGTCATGCTGCAGCCCTTGGCCTTGGCGTACTCGATATAGTTCAGGATCTCCTTGGTGATGCGCTCGCCGGGGGCCAGAATGGGGATGCCCGGCGGGTAGCACATGACGAATTCGCTGCAGACCATGCCCTCGGTCTCCCGCAGGGGGCAGGCTCTTTTTGGGGGCATAGAAGGCCTCCTGCGGGCTGGCAGCCACCACGGGGTCGATGTATTCCTGGCTCAGCAGGCCGGTGCCGTCGGTGTGGTAGCGGCGCTTGATCTCGGCCAGAGCGCTGACCAGCCGCTCGATGTCCTGGGGCGGTCGCCGATGGAGAGGTAGGCCAGGATGTTGCCGATATCGCCGAACTCGATCTGGATGTCGTACTCGTCCCGCAGGATGTCGTAGACCTCGATGCCGGCAAGGCCGATGTCCAGCGTGTGGACGCTGAGCTTGGTGGTGTCAAAGTCAAAGACAGAGTTGCCGTTGCACAGCTCCTTGCCAAAGGCATAGTAGCCGCCCACGGCGTTGATCTCTTCCCGGGCGTACTCGGCCATATCCGCCACCTGATGGAACACCTGCCGCCCCCAGGGCAAGGTTGCGGCGGGAGATGTCCAGACTGGACATGAGCAGGTAGCTGCCGGAGGTGGTCTGGGTCAGGTTGATGATCTGCCGCACATAGCCCTGATGCACATTGGGCCCGATGAGCAGCAGGCTGCTCTGGGTCAGGCTGCCGCCGCTCTTGCGCATGGAGACCGAGGCCATATCGGCCCCCGCCGCCATGGCGGAAACGGGCAGGCCGTTGCCAAAGTAGAAGTGGGTGCCGTGGGCCTCGTCGGCCAGACAGAGCATCCCGGCGGCGTGGGCCATCCGGACGATGGCGCGCAGGTCGCTGCAGATGCCGTAGTAGGTGGGGTTGTTAACCAGCACGGCCACGGCGTTGGGGTGCTCCTTGATGGCCTTGGCCACCTGCTCCCGCTTCATGCCCAGCGAGATACCGAGGCGCTTGTCCACTTCGGGATTGACATAGACCGGCACTGCGCCGCAGAGCACCAGTGCGTTCAGCACGCTGCGGTGGACGTTGCGGGGCAGGATGATCTCATCGCCCCGCTTGCAGGCTGTCAGCACCATGCTCTGCACAGAGCTGGTGGTGCCGCCCACCATCAGAAAAGCGTGCGCTGCGCCGAAGGCGTCGGCGGCCAGCTCCTCGGCCTCCCGGATGACCGATACCGGGTGGCAGAGATTGTCCAGCGGTTTCATGCTGTTCACGTCCACACCCACGCACTGCTGGCCCAGAAAGGCCGTCAGTTCCGGGTTGCCGCGGCCCCGCTTGTGGCCGGGTACATCAAAAGGTACCACACGCATCTGCCGGAACTGCTCCAGCGCCTCATAAATGGGCGCGCGGCGCTGATCCAGCCGGAACCGTGTACGGTTCTCACTCATCTTTTCTCCTCCGTCCCTGGTTCCGGCGCAGCAAAAAGCGCAGGCCCACCACACTGGTGCAGACCTGCGCTTGAAAAAGCGTTCTGAACATGCAGACAAAGCCCCCGTGACACTGGGGAAAACCTCCGCATGGTTCAAAAAAGACGGGATGACGAGAGTCTATATAGCAATTACACTTTTACTACTCTTATTGACCGTTTCACAAGTCTGCGCACGCTCTGCGCAATTTCATGGTTGTAAAGGAACCAACTTATAAAATTTGAGCTTTCAACTCAATCAATAATGGCAGCTTGCGCCGCCGGTCGGCAGTGGACCCGGCTGTCCGTATGGCCTTAGCCCCGTTGGGCGGTCCCAGGTAATTTGCTTTGAAAAGACTCTGACACGCTTTGTCTCTCAAAATCGATGATATCTTATCATGCTATGAGGGTGGTGTCAATACTTTTTGGGAAAATAAAGCGGAAAATGAGCAAGCGGATCGCATGATGACAAGGACACTGTATAGATATGGTAAAACACTTTGTACAGACAGGGAAAAAACGCTTTTGCTTGACAAATGAAAGAAATTCTACTATACTGATTCTTACCGGTGCGCCATCGCCAAGCGGTAAGGCAGGGGACTTTGACTCCCCCATCGTAGGTTCGACTCCTGCTGGCGCAACTGAAAAAGAACCCGCAGGGGGCCTGAGCGACAGGTTCCCTGCGGGTTTTCTTTTTTGTGAAAAGGAGGTTGTTTGTGTGAACGAAGAGAATTCTCTATTGACCGGGGCGGTGCGGCCTGCGCTGCTGCGGTACGCGCTGCCCATTATCCTGAGCATGGTGGCAACACAGTTTTACGCCGTGGCCGATACCATGATCATCGGCCTGCGGCTGGATGCCGATGCGCTGGCGGCAGTGTCCAACGCTTCCACGGTGCTGATGATCTTTCTGTTCATCTCCGGCGGCATGGAGCTGGGCGGCGGCCTGCTGGTGGCGGCGGGCAAGCCCACTGCCACAAAGCATGAGATGACAGAGCTGCTGTACAACCTGCTGTTCGTGGATGAGATCATCGCCCTGTTGACCACGGCAGTGGGCTTTGTGACCCTGCCGGCCCTGCTGCGGCTGATCAACACGCCTGCGGAGATCCTGGATACCGCTGTGCTCTATGGGCGCATCTATCTGCTGGGGCTGCCATTTCTGATGCCCTATGATCTGAGCAAGGAGTGTGTCATGGGCTGCGGCGATTCCAAAACGCCGCTCAAGGTCATTGTGGCGACCAGCGTGATGAACATTGTGCTGGACCTTGTTCTGGTGGGGCCCTTCGGGGTGGCCGGTGCGGCGGCTGCCACAGCGGCGGCGCAGGTGGCGGGCGCGGTCTACATGGTGGCGTTTCTGCGCCGCACCCAGATGGACGCGGCCTTCTCGTCCCGGATGCTCAAGGCGCGCTATGCCAGGGATATCTTCCGGCTGTCGGCCCCCAACAGCGTCCAGCAGGCCAGCGGCACCATCATCACCACGGTCAAACAGGGGCTGCTGGGCGGCCTGGGTGTGGAAGCCATTGCGGGTTTCTCCTGCGCAGGCAAGCTGTCCAGCCTGTTGATGATGCCGGTGTTCGGCTTTGTGCAGTCCACAGTGTTCTTTATTGCGCAAAACACAGCCGCCCTTCAGCCGGGCCGTGTAAAAGAGGGCCTGCGGGAAGGGCGGCGGATCTTGTTGGTATATTCGCTTGGGGTGGTGGCGGTCTGCATCGGTCTGCGGGGGCCGCTGCTCCGGCTCTTTACCACCGACCCGGCAGCAGCCAGCTATGGATGCACCATGCTGGCCTTTGAGTCGGTGACCTACCTGTTTGTGGCACAGAAGCATCTGTTCGAGGCCCGCCTGCGCGGTGCCCAGAAGATGGGGCTGTATCTGGCCTCCAGCCTGGGGCAGATCGCCCTGAACCTGCTGGCCTGCGTGATCCTGGTGCCCCGCATCGGTTTTGCAGGCTTCTGGATGTCCAGCTGGATCAGCGCACCCATCGGAATGCTGCTGGCGGCGGTGCTGGCGAACCTCTCAGGCACTTCGCACCAGCTCCCCTAATAGGGGGGGTCTCTTATTAGGAGAGGTGGCATCCCGCCGGGATGACGGAGAGGTTCAGCCAATCACCTCATACTGAAAATACTCGCACTTGACCTTGCTGCCCACCTCGATCTCGGGCGGCAGCAGGGCCAGCGCAACGGGATTCAGCTCGTCGCTTTCAATGTCGGTGCGGCGCAGGTTGACATAATCGCCGTCAAAGCTGACGACCTCGTAATACCAGGGGCCCATAGGATACCTTCTTTCATTTGAGCTTTTCTTTGAGCTGTCGCTTCTTGGAGCGGCGGCTTTTTAATGCTTCCGTCTTTTCTTTTCGTCCCAGGCAAAGTGCCCGGTGTAGAGCAGGAACACGGGCAGGGCGGCAAGGGTGACAGTCCGGCTCAGGCGGATGCCGTCCGGCTGATAGACAAAGTCGATGGTGACCGTTCCGGCGGGGCAGAGGACGGCCATCAGGCCCTCGTCCACCCGCAGGATCTCGGCCTCCTGCCCATCCACATAGGCCGTGAAGCCGTCATCGTAGGGCACGGAGAAGAACATCAGGTTGGCCCTGTCCAGCGTGGCTTCAGCGTGGAAGCCTGCGCTGGTCATCTCAAAGGCGGTGCAGGCAGAGGCCCGGCGGTCGGCGCAGTCCTGAGTGTAGCGGGTGTAGGTCAGGTCGTTGAGCTCTGCCGTGGGCAGGGGCGTGAGGTACTGCCCGTAGGCCACCGCATCCTCCTCAGTGAGCACCAGTGCCCGCATGAGCAGGTTGGAGCGGGTGGGGGGGTCACGGTGTCCTCGTACTGGGCCTCGGTGAGGTAGTAGTCGTAGGTAAAGCCCATGGGAACGTAGTTCTCGTTCTCGTAGAGAACATAGCCGTCCAGGGTATCGTGATACGTCCAGCCCTCATCGGCCTCAGCGTGGAACTGCTTCTGATGCGCAAGTGTGGTCAGCAGGTATCTGACGCTGAGCAGGCCACGCAGGGCGTAGTTGGAGAGCTCGGGCTGACTGCGCACATCCCGCTTGACCCCCAGTGCCGGATAGAAGCTGAGGATGCTGGGAGCGGCGGTGCTGCCGAAATACTGCAGGCAGCTCTTGTCCAGCCACAGGCCCAGATTGTCGTGGGTCTTGTAGGTGTCAATGCGCCAGTCGCCCTCGGGCAGATCCTCCTTCAGGGCCAGCGCGTTGATGTACTGCTCCACAAGGTCACTGTCGGTGTTCCACTGGCCGAACTTGCCAATGCCGATGTGGACGATGCCGAACAGGCAGCTGAACGCCAGCACACCGGCCAGCAGGCGGCGGGCAAAGACCCTGCGCTGCTGCCAGCGCCTGCAGATAATGGTAGACGGCCAGCCCGCCCAGACCAAAGGCAAGCACGGCGCAGTACTGGCCCGGATTCTGCAGCACGCCCAGGCTCCACTCTTTGGTGGTGGCATCCTGCACGGGCACCAGTGCAAAGGCCAGCGTGGCGATCATCACAAAGGCAATGCTCCGGGCGGGGCGGGCGAGGTCGAGGCTGGGGTCCTCCCACGCGCTCACTGTCATGGCCGCAAGGATGAGCACCGGCATATAGAACCACCGGGCATAGTAGCTGGAATTGAGGGCATAGAACGCGCTGTTCAGGATGGGCACCAGCGCAAATACCATGCAGACGGCAATGATCCGCTTTTTGCTGTCGCCCTGCCGGGCACGCCAGTAGGCCACCACACCGGCCAGACTGCACAGGGGCAGATAGGCTGTCATGCTGGTCCATTTGATGATGCCCTCGGACCAGATGGAGGTCATATAGGGGGAATCCGGGGCAGCACCCAGCTCAGCAGAATGGCCAGATACTGCTGGGGCTTGGAATAGGTCAGAAAGCCCCAGCCGGAGGAAAGATCGATGGTGCGCGGGTTCTGCAGCACGCTGAGGACAGTGGGCCAGAGCACCACAAAGCCCAGTGCCACGCCCAGCAGGCTCTCAAAGGCCAGCTGACCGAAGAGGCGGGGCGTGAGCCGGAACTCCCCGGCGGAGAGCTTGCAGACGAAGTAGATGACAAGGAAGAGCACCTGCCCCACAAAGAAAAAAAAAGTAGTTGTTGAGCAGGTTCACCGCCACCCAGAAGGCGAACCAACCGTGGCGGCGCTCGTAGATGGTCTCATCCAGTGCCCAGAGCATCCAGGGGAAGAGGGCCAGCACATCAATGAAGTGGTTGAAGAAGATGTTGTACAGCCCCCAGCCCGAAAAAGGCGTAGAGGGCCGCACCCAGCACCGCAAAGTTCGGGTCTTTGACGTAGCGGCGCAGGTACAGATACGCGCCGCCGCCCGCCACCGCGAACTTGAGCACCAGCAGCGGCACCATGAGGTAGGGGAGCCAGTTCTGTGGGAAGAGCAGGGAAAACCAGAAGAAGGGGGAGCCGTACAGGTAGAACGAATAGGCGTTCATGGTTCCGCTGCCCAGGTCAGTTGCCCAGGAAAAGGTGTTCTTCACGCCTCCGTATCCGGCGGGGTAGCCTGCCCCCTTGAGAAAAAGCCGTTCATGTAGCGGTAAAAGCTGATCTGCTGGCTGTTGAAACCGCCTGCATAGTGGAAAAAAGCCGCCGTCCAGCAGATAGAACGGCAGGAAGATGAGGGCGGCTGTCAGGGCGCAGAGCCCCACGGTGAGCCAGAACTTGTCCTGCTTCTGTCCCAGCATCCGGGGCGAAGAATGAAATGCAGTCATGCGTCAGTCCTCTTTTCAGTATCGGAAATTTCCCGCTTACGGGAACGGCACCTCGCGGGTGTCATCGGGGTCCTGCGCGGCCCTGCGCTGCTGCTCGAACACCGCGTCGATGAGGGTGTCGAGGTCAGAGAGGCGGCTCAGCTCACAGCAGTAGCGCCGCAGGCTGGCGGCCCCCTTCAGGCCCTTCATATAGTGCATGGTCTGGGCCCGGGCCTGGGGCATGGCAACGAACTCGCCCTTCTGCTCCACCATCTCCTCCACCTGCCGGCGCAGGGCGTTCATCCGGGCCTGCAGGTTCGGCTCCTTGGGGGCGGGCAGGCCCTCCAGCGCGGCGTTCACCCGCTCAAAAAGCCAGGGGTCGCCCAGGGCGGCCCGGGCGATCATCACGCCGTCGCAGCCGGTCTCCTCCACCATCCGCACAGCATCCTCGGCGGTGCGGATATCGCCGTTGCCCAGCACGGGAACGTGGACGGCATCCTTCACCGCCGCAATGATGGACGGGTCGATGCCCGGGGTGTACATCTGCTCCCGGGTGCGGGCGTGGACGGCGATGAGCACCGCGCCCGCCTGCTCACAGGCTTTGGCGCATTCCACGGCCGTGATGTGCTCCGCGTCCCAGCCCTTGCGCATCTTCACGGTGACGGGGCGGGAGGTGTTTTTGACCACTTCCTCCACAATGCGGCCGCAGCGGTCGGGGTCGAGCATCAGCTTGCTGCCCGCCCCGCCCGAGACGATCTTGGGGGCCGGGCAGCCCATGTTGATGTCCAGAAAATCGAACGCGTACTGCTCCACGGCGGCAGCGGCCTGCCCCATGATCTCGGGCACTTCGCCAAAGATCTGCACGCCGTAGGGGGCACCGTTGGGTTCGGCCTTGAGCAGGCTGACGGTTTTGTGGTCGCCGTATACCAGCGCCCGGCTGGACACCATCTCACTGACGGTAAAACCGGCTCCGTGCTGGGCCATCAGCCGCCGGGCCGGGGCATCGGTAAAGCCCGCCATGGGGCCGAACACTGCCCGGTGGGGCAGGGAGATCTCCCTGATCTTCAAAGGGGTGTTGAAAGGTTCCATGATACTCCTTAGCGCTATCTGATTTAGTTGATAACATGATAAAATTTGGATTATAAGTATACCATATTTCCGGCAGAACAAGAAGCGGAACATCTTTCTTGTCAGCGCGGGATTTTTCCGGTATACTGGGGGCAAAAGGAGGAGCGGCTGGAACACGGCAGCCAGCTGCACAAAAGAGATGGAATACAGAGCATGGAAAAAGCAGAACGGCGCAGGGGAGAGCATCCGCACCTCCCTGCTGGGCTATGGCTGTATGCGGTTCCCCACCACACCGGAGGGAGCCATTGACGAGCCCCGGGCCGAAGCGCTGCTGAACGCCGCGCGGGATGCGGGCGTGAACTATTTTGACACCGCCTACCCCTACCACGGCGGCCAGAGCGAGCCCTTTGTGGGCAGGGTCATTGCAAAGTGGCCCCGGGAGAGCTTTTATCTGGCCACCAAGATGCCGCTGTGGCAGTGCGGGAGCCTGGAGGAGGCCCAGCATATCTTTGAAGAGCAGCTCCGGCGGCTGGGCGTGGAGTACATCGACTTCTACCTGCTGCACTCCTGTACGCCGCCCGGTACGACCGGGCCAAGGAAATGGGCATCGTGGACTGGCTGTGGGAGCAGAAAAAAAGCTGGGCCGCATCCGCAGCTTCGGCTTCTCCTGCCACGACAACGCGGCGGGCCTTGAGCACATCCTGCGGGATCAGCCCTGGGATTTCTGCCAGCTGCAGTATAACTATCTGGACACCGATGACCGTGCCGAGGAGATCTCGGGTGACCGCGGCTATCAGTTGACCGAGGAGCTGAACATCCCCCTCATCATTATGGAACCCATCAAGGGCGGCACGCTGGCCAACCTGCCCCCGGAGGCAGAAGCGCCCCTCAAGGCCCTGCGGCCCGAGGCCTCGGATGCCTCCTGGGCCCTGCGCTGGGTGGGCAGCCACCGGAACGTCCATGTCATCCTCTCGGGCATGAGCGCCGAGGATCAGCTCACGGATAACCTGGCCACCTTTGCCCGCTTTGAGCCATTGACCGCTGCAGAGACCGCCGCGGTGGAGCAGACCGCCGCCTTCCTGCACAGCCGCATCAAGGTCGGCTGCACCGGCTGCCGGTACTGTATGCCCTGCCCCATGGGGGTGGATATCCCGGACAACTTCAGCATCTGGAACAAGCTGGGGATGTTCGGCCAGCCCGAGGCCATCAAGCACCAGTGGGAAGCCCACTTTCCCGATGCCGAAAAGGCCAGCCACTGCGTCCGCTGCGGCAAGTGCGAGGCGGCCTGCCCCCAGCATCTGCCCATCCGCAATGCGTTGGCCCAGCTGCAGCAGGAGCTGGATCAGCTGTAATCTGCATCAGAAAAGCCACCGGCAAAAACCGGTGGCTCTTTTTCTCTTATTCGCTCCACTCCATCCCGATCTTATCCAGCATTGCGCGGCGCTCAGGGGTGAGCTTGGGGTCGTGGGTGGTATCCCACTCCCGCATCCGGCGGAGCCAGTCGCCCAGGCAGAAGCCGGTTTCGTCGGATTTGTAGTTGGCGGCGGCGTGGAGGTTGCCGTGGGCCTTGTAGTAGGCCTTTGCCTGCTGATAGGCGGTTCCCCACTTGGCATCCCGGGCATCCCACACCATGCCGATGCTGTTCAGCTTTTTGATGTGGGCGGACGTGACCTGATAGGAATCCGGGCGGTTCTTGCGGGCTGCACGCAGGTTGGAGATCCACACGCCCAGCCGGACACCGTCGCTGTCCACATAGCTGGCGGGGACCAGCAGATGCTTGTATTTGCGGGCATAGCGGGCGGCACTGCGGAAGTTCCGCTCCCAGTTGGCCTCGCGCACGGTGCCGTGGTCAGCAGCGGGATCACTGGGGCGGCGCTCGCCCTTGAACAGGATGCGCAGCAGCTTGCGGCGCTCACTGCTCAGGGCGCTGCTGCCGGAGTTCAGGGCCTGCCGCTGGCGGCTGACCCAGCTGCCCAGCCAAACGCCGTCGGCGGTCTTGTAGACAGAGGGGATCTCCAGATCGCCGTGCTCTGTCTTGTAGGCCAGAGCCAGATCATAGCGCTCCTGCCAGGGGTCATACTTTTCCCACACCATGCCCAGCTTGTCCAGCAGGACCTTGCGTTCAGGGGTGACCCGGGCGCTGGAACGGTCCGGGTTCAGGTAGGCATAGCGCTGGCGCGCCACCCACTTGCCCAGCAGTACTCCGTCCGGTGTGACATACTCCGAGGGGACGTTCAGGTTGCCGTGCTCATGGTAGTAGGCGGCGGCAACATCGTACAGGGACATCCACTTGCGGTCGTTGCGGTTGGTCCAGTCCATGCCCAGAGCGTCCAGCCGCTCCACCTGTTCCTGAGGCAGCTCGCCTGCCTTGTGAGCGGCGCGCTGGGCCCCCAGCCAGACCCCCAGACCGAAGCCGGAGGGCGTTTCGTACTTGATGGGCACTTCCAGATCACCGTGCTCCAGATAATACTGGGTGGCGGCAGCATAATTCTGCTCCCACAGGTCGTTGGAGGTGCTCCACACCATGCCGATGGCTTCCAGCCGCTCGATGCGGTTCTGGGTCAGGTTGCCGCCCAGATAGCGCTGGCGGTTGTAGACGATCCATTCGCCCAGTGCAAAATCATTTTTATCGCGGTAGCGCACCGGCACCAGCAGGTCGCCGTGCTCGGTGCGGTATTTCTGCGCGGAGGCAAAGCCCTTTTCCCAGGCAGCTTCCAGCCGGTGGTTCCAGCGGATGCCCAGTTTTTCCAGCTTGGCGGCCTGCTCAGCTGTCAGGCGGCCCGGGCGCTGCCCGGCCTGTACCTGCCGCTGGAGCTCGAGCCACTTGCCCACGGGCACGCCGCTGTGGATGGTATAGCTCCGGGGCAGCTCCAGGGTGCCCTCTTTGGCGGCGGCATCGGCGGCGGCCTGGCACAGCACCTCCCAGCGGGCCTCCATCTCCCGGCGCAGCTTGCCGTACAGGCGGTAGGTCTGCTGCATGGGGCGCTCCTGCCGGAAGCCCGGCGTTTTGCTGCCGGCTCTGGTCATGGCCTCGGTGCAGTCACGCTGCAGGGTACGGCCGTTGCCCAGCCCCTCGAACTGTGCCACAAGGTCGAACACCGGCACGCTGCGGCTGCCTGCAGCCACCAGCGCACGGCAGAGCATCTGCTTGAAGGTGGACATCAGGCTGGACTGGCGCACCAGAATGACCCCGGCCAGCCCCTCCAGCGGCTGCTGGACTCCCGGCGCGTTGACGCAGAGCAGGACCTTGGGGCCGGGGGCTGTATCGGAGAGGAAGGTCTCCACGGCGGCAGAATCCGCAAAGCAGGCGTGATCTGCAGCGTAAAAGCGGACGGCAGGGTCCACAGTGCGCAGCAGCTGTTCCAGCTCCGTGCCCAGCTTTTCCTGATAGGCGGCGGATTCAAACAGGACCAGATAATGGCCGCTGGTATCGCTGAGCAGGCGGGGCAGCAGAACGGTCAGGTTTTCCACCTGACGCAGAGACCAGCTCAGCTCTTCATATTGAACGCGCAGGGAGGTGTCGCCCTTGGGCATACACAGATTTTTGATCCGGGCGCGCAGGGTGGCCAGCTCCTCCTCCTGAGGCCAGAGCAGGGCTGCATAGGCTGAGGGCACCGGCATGGTCCCGGCGGCCATGGCTTCGGCCACAGTCATGTGGGAGACGATGCAGTCGGCAAACAGCTCCTGCGCGGCAGCGCAGACGGGGGCACCGTTGGGCACACCCAGCCCCAGCACCTTTGCCTGGGGGCACATCCGCAGCAGCTTCTGCACCGACTGTGCCCAGCACACGGCGCTCAACTCATGGTAGCAGTCCAGCACGATGCAGCCGGGTTTCTGCTCCCCCAGCCGCACCCACTGCTCCGGGGTGGCAGCGGCCAGCTTTTCGCAATCACAGAAGCGGACATTGCCGGGCAGGGTGCCGCCGTTGTAGCGTGTCAGCTCTGCCTGCCGCAGGGCCAGACGCTGTGCACCGGCCACCAGCCAGAAAAAAGGTGGTCTGGGGGTGAGCCTCCACCACCTTCCAGGCAATACAGCTTTTGCCGGTGCCGGTGGGGTGGAACACGGCGGCCCGGTTCAGGGTCTCCAGAGACTGTACAGCTTTCTGAAAAGCGGCTTCGTTGACGGGATTCAGGGTCATCGACATGGTGGTAGTGTCCTCTCCGAGTTGCATGTTTGACATCGTTGGATACAACGAAAATATTTCATAGAATTAGTTTATCGCAAAAAACATTTTTCTGTCAAGCCCTTTGAAGAGAATTTAGAGCAAAACTCGGGAAAAGAATAAAAATAGTGTGGAATCTGTGGCAGAAACTGCGAACTTTGTGCGCAGCAACGGGGATACTGAAAGTGGAAATGCGTCCCGGAGCGGAGAGAAAGTATGACCTATGGCAGGAAGAAGGCTTCTTTTGCCCCGGCAGAGCTGACCGGGCCGCACCGGGGAGATCCGGGCAGGAAGGCTGCTGCGGGGCATCCAAGAAGCATTTCATCTTTGCGGCCGAAAAAATGAAAAATTCCCTCTTGACTTTATGAAAATAAAGCGTATAATGCAATCAACAAACCGATGAGGCGGAAGAGAACCTGCAAGCGCACTTACAGTGAGCCCGAATGGTGAAAACGGGCAGAGAGCGGGGCAGAGTTCGTGGGCCGCCGAGGGCCGGGCGAACAGGGCAGTGCCTTTAGTAGCTTGGGACGGAAGCCTCCGTTACAGGGCAGGGGAGTGTTGGCTCTCCGTTGAGGGGCTCCTGCAGTTTTCCATGGTGGGAAGACGAGCGGAGCAAGCAAGGTGGCACCGCAGATTCGAATTTCTCGACTCTGTCCTTGTGGATGACCACACAGGGACGGGGCCGTTTTTATTTTACCCGTTCCGCAGGTGGAGCGGGTTTTATTTATTTTTGGGCCGCCCGCTCCGGGAAAGGAGCAACCGCTATGAAAACCATGAACATGATCTCCCGCCGCAGCTTCCTGAAGGCTACCGCCGCAGCCGCTGTCGTAGCCGCACTGGGCCTGACCGGCTGCGGCTCCTCCGGCTCTTCTGCCGCAGCATCCAGCACCGCTTCCAGCGCTGCCGGTTCCGCTGCCGCCGCTTCTGAGGCAGGCCAGACCTTTAAGGTGGGCATCGTCAACTATGTGGATCATGCTTCCCTGAACCAGATCGTGGCCTCTGTTGAGAGCCGCCTGGATGAGGTGGGCGCGGAGAAGGGCGTGACCTTCGACTATGCCGATTACTACGCCAACGCCCAGGCTGACCAGTCCAACCTGAACCAGATCGGTGCAGACCTCGTGGCCGACCAGGTAGATGTCATTGTGGCCGTGGCCACCCCCACCGCCGCCACCATGCTGGCCGCTGTGGAGGACACCGACATCCCTGTGGTCTACTCTGCCGTCACCGACCCTGTTTCCGCCGGGTTTGACGGGGAGGAGGGCATCACCGGCACCTCTGATGCTCTGAACACCGAGGCCATTATGAACCTCATCACTGCCATCAACCCCGACATCGACACCATCGGCCTGCTGTACGACCTGAGCCAGGATGCCTCCACCCAGGCCATCGCCGATGCCAAGGCGTTCTGCGACAGCAAGGGCATCAAGTACATTGAAAGAACGGTACCACCACGGCTGAGGTGCAGATGGCTGCCGAGGCCCTTGTGGCCGCCGGTGTCAAGGCAGTGTTCACCCCCACCGACAACACCGTGATGACCGCCGAGCTGTCCATCTACGAGACCCTTACCGATGCAGGCGTGATGCACTTCACTGGTGCCGACAGCTTTGCACTGAACGGTGCCTTTGTGGGCTACGGCGTGGATTACGTCCAGCTGGGCGAGGCCACCGCCGATATGGTAGTGGAGCTGCTCTGCGAGGGTAAGACCACCGCCGACCTGCCCTATCAGACCTTCGACAACGGCATCGTGACCATCAATACAGAAACGGCCGCAGCATTGGGCATGGACGACAATACCCTGAACATGATTAAGGAAGCCTTCAAGCCCTACTGCACCGAAATTGTGGTAGTGACCACGCAGGAGAATTTCTAAAAAGGAGTACATCAACCATGCTGGCGAGTATCTTTTCGCTCAACGTGATCCAGACGGCGCTGGAGCTGGGCTGCATTTACGGTCTGGTGGCGCTGGCGCTGTTTCTGAGCTATTCGATCCTGAACATTGCCGACCTGTCCACCGATGGCTGCTTCACCCTTGGCTGTGCCGTGGCCTGTCAGGTGGCGCTGACAGGCCACCCCATCCTGGCCCTGTTCGCGGCCATGGCAGCGGGTGTGTGTTCGGGCTTTGTCACCGCCTTTTTGCAGACACGTCTGGGCGTTGAGAGCATCATGGCAGGCATCATCGTGAACACCGGCCTGTACACCATCAATCTGGCGGTCATGGGCTTTTCGTCCACGATGTCCCTGGTCAAGACCGATACGGTATTCTCGCTGGCAAAATCCGCGCTGGCCTTTACGGGCGGCTGGTATAAGCTGGTCATCGCGGCGGCAGTCATTGTACTCGCCTGTGCCGCCATGGTGGGTTTCCTGGGCACCCGGCTGGGCCTTTCCATTCGTGCTACCGGCGACAATGCCGCCATGGTGCGGGCCTCCAGCATCAACCCGGCCTTCACCATCACAGTGGGCCTGTGCATCTCGGGTGCGCTGACCGCCCTTTCCGGCGGCCTGCTGGCCCAGTACCAGAAGAGCAGCGACATCAACGTGGGCACTGGCATGGTGACCATCGCACTGGCTTCCCTTATCATCGGCGAAACGCTGGTGGGCAAGCGCACCATGGTGCGCCGGGTGCTGGGCGTGGTGTTCGGCAGCTGCCTGTATCGCTTTATCGTGGCCGTGGCCCTGCGCTTCAATGTGCCCGCCGCCGCCATGAAGCTGGTGAGCGCTCTCATCGTGGCTGTGGCCATCTCGATGCCCGCCATCCGGGCAAAGTTTGCCTTTGAGCAGCGCAAGCACAATGCCCGGAAGGAGGTGCACTGAGATGGAAATGCTGGAACTGAACAACCTGCACAAGACCTTTAACCCCGGCACCGTCAACGAAAAGGTGGCCCTGAACGGTGTGAGCCTGCACATGGAGGCAGGCGACTTTGCCACCATCGTGGGCTCCAACGGCGCGGGCAAATCCACCATGTTCAATGCCATCACCGGCGGTTTCATTGCCGACGAGGGCAGCATCGTGCTGGGCGGGCAGGACATTACCTTTGCGCCCGAGTATGAGCGCAGCAAGGTCATTGGCCACCTGTTCCAGGACCCCCTCAAGGGCACGGCCCCCAATATGACCATTGAGGAAAACCTTGCGCTGGCCTATCTCCGGGCAGGAACCGCCCCCCACGCCATCTTCTCCCGCATCTCCCGCAAGGATAAGGAGCTGTTCCGGGAAAAACTTGCCCTGCTGAACATGGGCCTTGAGGACCGGATGAAGCAGCCGGTGGGTCTGCTTTCCGGCGGCCAGCGGCAGGCGCTGACCCTGCTGATGGCCACCCTCGTCACCCCCAAGCTCCTGCTGCTGGACGAGCACACCGCAGCCCTCGACCCTGCCACGGCGGAGAAGGTGCTGGAGCTGACCAAGAGCATCGTGGCCGAGAAAAAGATCACCTGCCTGATGGTCACCCACAACATGCATCAGGCCCTCGAGCTGGGCAACCGCACCCTGATGATGGACGGCGGCCGCATCGTGTTCGATGTCAAGGGCGAGGAGCGCAGTAAGATGACCGTGGACGACCTGCTGGAAAAGTTCCGCGAGAATGCCGGCAAGGCCCTGGACAATGACCGCATCCTGCTGAGCAAGGTGGAAGCGGGCAACTGAAAAGAAACTCAAACTGCCCTGTCTGGACCCGAAACCGTGTCTGACAGGGCAGTTTTGATACAACAAGGAGAAAACGAGATGAAAATTACGATCCGTACCCCGCAGATGCAGGATTATGACCGATTTTCTGCTATTATGGATCAGGTGCAGCAGATGCATGTCGAGTGGTGGCCGGATGTCTACAAACCGGCCAGCCCGTTGATCACAAAGGAACTGTTTGGCGAACTCCTGAAAGGGGACAGCTGGTATATTGCTGAGACAGATGGAAGCGTTGTTGGTGTTCTGGAAGTGTTTAAGCGGCATGTGGAAAGCCCGGCACAGGTGACGAAAGATATTTTGTTCGTCAGCACCATGGCGGTGGATGAGGCGTATCGCGGGCAGGGCATCGGGCACCAGTTCTTTGATAAGGTGAAGCAACTCAAAGCAGAAAAGGGATGCGACACCATTGAACTGCAGGTGAACGCTAAAAATAAAATGGCGTATGAGATGTACCGGAACTATGGCTTTACGGAAAAGTCCATCAATATGGAGCTGAAATAAAACGATTGTAATGATCCTTGTATATGTAGTCATAATGTGATACAATGCTTTTGACAGGAGGTGTCACTTATGATGCAGACATTTGTTCGCCCATCCCGTGATCTGCGCAACCACTACGCTGAAATTTCAGAGATGTTGAAAGACCACAATCATGTTATTATCACAAATCATGGTCGTGGGGAATCCGTCCTCATCAACATTGAGGACTACGCCAAGTACGAGGAGTTCATGCACCAGCGGTATGTTGCCGAGGAGCTTGCCAAGGCAAAACAGCAGGCGGCAGACCCCAACACGCAGTGGACAGAGCATGAAAGCGTATGGGAGACGCTCCACGAACAGTATGACGTATAAGATCAAATACCTGCCCCTTGCTGTACAGGACTTGAATGACATTGCCCGGTATTTGTCCGGTTTCTACCCCAAAACGGCCCGCCGTGTGCTGAAAGAAATGCGGGAAAAGATCACAAAGCTGGGGGATACCCCACGAATGTGTGAAGTCTATGCCCTTGACCCGACCTACCGCAAGCTGGTGGCAGACCAGTATCTGGTGTTTTACCATGTCAATGAGAACATCAAGGTGGTGGAGATCCACCGTGTACTGCGTGGCTCATGGAATTTGCCGCAGTACCTGGAATAAAACAAAGAGCAGAGCGCTCCAGCCAACTGGCCAGACGCTCTGCTCTTTTTAATGCAATATACTGAAAACTCAGAACTTACTTCACGTATTCAACGGTGTACTCGAAACCATACTCTTCCTGCAGTTTCTTGACGGCAGGCTCGCAGTCCTCGATGAAGCTGGGTGCGTAGACGGAAGCACCGTTGTGGTCCTTCTTGTAGTCCTCCACGATCTGCTGCAGCTTTGCCCAGCCCTCGTTGGCCTTGGCGTTGTCAACAGTGTCGGGGAAGTTGATGATGAATTCACGGTGCTGCGGAATACGAGCTTTCATAAGTGATATCTCCTTAATTGACAATTTGTAGTTTGTTACTTGATTTATACAGAAGCATAATGCTTTTTTTGTAGATAACGGATAGGTTGTATAGAAGGATAACCTGCCCTCTGTGCACGGCTGCTAACGGTTTCAGACAGAGAGGTTATACACCTGGCAGGCATTCTCCACCGTCTGCCGGAACACCTGCTCCGGTTCCTCACCCTTGATGCTGGCGATATACTCGCCTACATAGCGGATGAGGGAACTGTCGCAGCGGGTGCCGCGGACAGGTTCCGGGGCCATATAGGGGCAGTCGGTTTCCAGGACGATGCGTTCCAGCGGCAGGGCGGCAATGGCCTTGGCGGCCCGCTTGGCACCCTTGAAGGTGCAGGCCCCGCCAAAGCCAATGTAGAGCCCCTGCTCTGCAAGCCAGAGCGCGTCATCGGCGCTGCCGGAATAGCAGTGGACGATGCCCTTGGGCCGGTATTTTTTCAGCAGGGCGTAGACATCGGCGTGGGCGCTGCGGTCGTGCACGATGATGGGCTTGTCCAGTTCCAGTGCCAGCCGGATCTCGGCCTCAAACAGCGCCAGCTGGGCATCCTTGGGCACGGGCCAGTGGTAATCCAGTCCGCACTCCCCCACAGCCACCACCTTGGGGTCCTCGTAATAGGGGGCAAGGGCACGCATCTCTGCGGCCCAGTCGCCGCCGTATACCGAAACAGTAGGGGCGGGGCCTTCCTCACCGCAATCCTCCGGGGCCAGCAGGCTCTCCGGGTGGATGCCGACGGCGGCGTACACCCAGGGATATTTGTGGGCCAGCTCCAGCACCTGGGCGCATCGCCCGAATGGGTGGCCTGCTCGCACACGCCCACCACTCCTTTGCCGGGCAGGCTGTCCAGCAGGGCAAAGCGGTCTGCGTCAAAGGCGCGGGCGCTGTAATGGGCGTGGGTGTCAAAGATGGGGCCGGTCATCAGTGGATGCGGCTGCCAACGGGGGTGTTGTCGCCGTAGAAGGCGATGGAGCAGCCGCCGTCAGCGGTGTCGGCAGCAAAGATCATGCCCTCGCTGACATACTTGCCCTTCAGCATGGGGCGGGGGCCAGATTGCAGACGATGCCGATCTTCTTGCCGATCAGATCTTCCGGCTTGAACCACTTGGCAATGCCGGACAGGATGCAGCGCTCACGCTCGCCGTCAAACACGGTCAGGTGGAGCAGCTTCTTGCTCTCCTTCAGGTTCTCGCAGGCACGCACCTCGGCCACGCGCAGCTCCACCTTGCAGAAGGTGTCAAAGTCGATCTCTTCCTCGTGGGTAAAATCAACGGTGCTCTCCTCAGCGGCGGGGGGCGGCAGCAGCCTTTTCGGCTTCGGCCTTGGCCTTGTTGGCAGCTTCGGCAGCGGCCTTGCGCTTCTCGTCCTCTTCCTTCAGGTGGGCGATCTCCTTGGCCACGTCAATGCGGGGGAACAGGGCATCGCCCTTGTGGACGGTGTAGGTCTCCTGCACGCCGTAAGCAGCCTTGCTCAGGTCGATGTCGGCAGTGGACAGGCCCAGCTGATCCATCATCTTGGGAGCGGTGGAGGGCAGGTAAGCGTTCAGCAGGATGCCTGCCACACGCAGTGCCTCGCACAGGTGGTAGAGCACGCTCTCCAGACGGGCCTTGTTGGCCTCATCCTTGGCCAGAGCCCAGGGAGCGGTCTCGTCGATATACTTGTTGGCGCGCTGGATCACGGCAAAGATCTCCATCAGGGCCTGGGGGATGGTCAGGTTGTCCATATCGGCAGTGACCTTGCCCAGCAGCTCATTGACCATGGTCTCCAGCTCCGTGTCGATGGCCTCGGTGCCAGCGGCCTTGTGGACCGTGCCGCCGAAGTACTTCTCGCACATGGCAACGGTGCGGCTGAGCAGGTTGCCCAGGTCGTTGGCCAGGTCGCTGTTGATGCGGTTGATCAGGGCCTCGTTGGTGAACATGCCGTCGTTGCCAAAGGGATCTCACGCAGCAGGAAGTAGCGGATGGAGTCCACGCCGTAGCGGTCACACAGGACCACGGGGTCCACAACGTTGCCCACGGACTTGGACATCTTGCCGCCGTTCATCAGCAGCCAGCCGTGGCCAAACACGCGCTTGGGCAGCGGCAGATCCAGAGCCATCAGCATGGCGGGCCACAGGATGGTGTGGAAGCGCAGGATCTCCTTGCCCACCATGTGCAGATCAGCAGGCCAGAACTTGTTGTAATCGTGGTAGGTCTCGTTGCCGTAGCCCAGCGCAGAGATATAGTTGCTCAGCGCATCGACCCAGACATACATGGTGTGCTTGGGGTCAAAGGGAACGGGGACCCACTTGACAGAGGTGCGGGAAACACAGGTGTCCTGCAGGCCCTGCTTGATAAAGGCGATCATCTCGTTCTTCCGGCTCTCGGGCTGGATGAACTGGGGTTCTCCTCGTAGTACTTCAGCAGGCGGTCGGCATACTTGCCGGTCTTGAAGAAGTAGGCCTCCTCGTGGGCATCATAGACCTCGCCGCCGCAGTCGGGGCACTTGCCGTCCACCAGCTGGCTGTCGGTCCAGAAGCTCTCGCAGGGCTTGCAGTAGTGGCCGATGTACTCGCCCTTGTAGATATCGCCCTGCTCATACAGCTGGGTGAAGATCTTCTGGCAGGTCTCCACATGGTAGTCATCGGTGGTGCGGATGAAGCGGTCATAGCTGACATCCAGCAGCTTCCACAGATCCTTGACGGTGGCAACGATCCGGTCAACGTACTCCTTGGGGGTCACGCCTGCATCGGCGGCCTTGTCCTGGATCTTCTGGCCGTGCTCATCGGTGCCGGTCAGGAACATGACTTCCTTTCCCTGCATCCGCTTGAAGCGGGCCAGCGCATCGCAGGCCACGGTGGTGTAGCTGTGGCCGATGTGCAGCTTGTCGCTGGGGTAGTAGATGGGGGTCGTGATGTAGAATGTGTTGTGTTCGCTCATGGGGGATGATTCTTCCTTTCTGTTGTGGCTGTGTCACAAAAAAGCTCCCGTCCTGCCGGAATGCACCGGACAAGGACGGGAGCTGAACTTCCGTGGTACCACCTTGCTTTGCCGCGCCCTTGCAGGCATGGCCTTGCGTGCCGGGGTAAAACCGGCCTCCGCGCGGTAACGGGCGCACCCGGCGGGGGCTTGGCGGCGCGCCGCTTCACCCCCACAGCTCAGAGGCCATCTTCCACCCCGTGCTCACCTGCCCGGTTCCATCCTTCGGGCTTTCTGTCAGGCGCAGGCGGGGCGTACTCTCCTCGTCAAGGCTGTTCGCTTTTTGCCAAAGGGGCACACGACCCCCTTGTTCCCTATTATAATACGCAAAAACAGCGGGTTTGTCAACTCTCCTGGTAAAGTGTTCTGCAAAACGGCATTTGACTCGGTTTGTGTATATAAACGAGATGGTTATTAACAAAAAAGATACGGTCAGGAATTGCTATAGCTGGAAGGTGTGCGGTTGACCCTACACCTATGGTTCAATCAAAACAACTTTTTCTTCTGTGCCAGCAGCACGGTCAGCACACGCTCTTTCAGTAGATAACGGAACTGCTTTGTGGTGAAATCTGCGTCAATGATACTGCAAAGAGTATCTTCGTCGTAATACTGGTATTCCCGCAGCGTATGCGCCTGTTTCATGCTGACCACTCCTTTCTGTAAAAGTGTATCATGTCAGGAGCCGATGTGCAAGACGCGAAAAATGTAAAACAGCGGCAGTTTTCCAAATCGGAAAGCTGTCGCTGTTTATGTATGTATGTATAGCGTGTGCTTCTATGATTTCTACATGCTTATAATCGCAAAGCATTCTCAATATCTTACCGATATCTTTTCTCAGTTTTCCGTATATCACTTTCCTGCGATATTTCGGTACTAGCACTATGTGATATTTGCAATTCCAGCTCGTATGTGATAAACTTTTCTCGTCCATATGGATGAACCTCCTTTTGCTTTAAGTATGCGGTTGGCGTTACCCGCTTCTATTATAGCAAAAGGAGGTTCTTTTTCTACCGTTTCAACGCTACGGCTCTATTCCTCCACAAGCTTAACTTGTGTTTTTTCTTATGAAAAAGACCCCCGCAGCGTATGATTTGACGCCGCGGGGTTTCTCAATTGTTCGGTTTGTATTGCAGCACCTTCTGGGAGAACGTCCGATCGAAGAACTGGATGAAGGGCCCAAGGCAGAACGCACAGATCAAGGTGCCAAGGCCCACAAGGCCACCCAGCAGCCAGCACAGCAGGGCGCTGAGCGCATCGGTGAAGATGCGGCACCCGAAGTACGGGCAGGGGGTGTAGTCCCGCAGACCGAGGGAAAGGTAATCGTAGGGCGCGATGCCGAGGTCGGCGGTCTGGTAGAGCGAAGCGCCCAGCGCCGTGACCAGCACCGCCGCGATGACCCACGCCAACTGCACCGCCAGCGACGGCGCATCGCCGAAGTGGGCGTGAATGGGGTCATAGAACGCCGTGACGATGTACCCGATGCAGATGCCGTTGACGAAGGTGCCAAGGCCGATGTACTTGCGCCCGAACCAGAATTCCAGCAGGAAAAACAGGATGTTCGTGCACAGGTTCTGGGTGCCAAGCGAGATGCCGAGCAGCTCCGCCAGCCGCATGTTCAGGGCGCTGATGGAGTCGTTGCCGAGGTGGGACTGCTTGAAAAGCGCAATGCCAAGGGCGATGATGACGATGCCCGCCACCATGCCCACCACCCGCCGGGCAGTCGGTTTGTGCAATGCGGTGCCGTTCATAGGGGATTCTCCTTTAGCGTTTCTTTTCCCCTATTATACGCCTACTTTGGGCGGGAGACAAACTATTTATGGAAAGATACAACGATATACGGGAGATCCGCCTTACCCCTTTACTTTAGTACTAGCACAATATGATATTTGCAATTCCAGCTCGTATGTGATAAAATCTTCTCGTTCATATGGATTGAACCTCCTTTTGCTTTCGTATGCGGTTGGCGTTACCCGCTTCTAATTATAGCAAAAGGAGGTTCTTTTTCTACCGTATCAACGCTACGGCTCTTTTCTTCCACAAACATAGCTTGTGGTTTTCTCTATGAATAAGAGCGGGGCCTTGCAAAAGGCTCCGCTCTTGTTGTCTAAGGAAGTATTGCCATTTCGAGACAGAAAGAATATACTCATATTAGCTAAATTCCAATACTAGATGGAGGGACTATTATGGCTAGACCAAAAGGAAGCAGCAGTTCATTGGTCTGTTCCACTGCAAATGCGGCACAAGCTGGCGGCGTGATATAGGATTTTTTGAACGTACTCCAGATATGGTGTTCTCACTGGAACGCAAAAAAGTCATAAGTATTTATGATGGAGCGAGGAGAAAAGAGATATGAAGGATTTTGAAAATGATTTGATTTATTATCCTAATCCGGACCCGGTCAAGGAACCGAGATTTATTTTAAAATCTGTAGATGAATTGGAAAAATCAGCAAAATACAGTGTTACCTGCAATGGAACAGAGTGAGTGGTATACCATACAGATTCGTTTGACTATGTTGTTGTAGTAGATAACGAAGCGTATGATCTGGAGATTTCAATCCATGCATCATATGAAAAACTTGAAATCCGTCCGTCCAGCTTTGGCATAGTTCCTTCTGTAAAAGGAGAAACAGTCCATATCCATCTTGATGAACCGAGAAAGTTTACTGTAGAGACAGATGGTGGTCTTCATGATGCATTGTTTGTGCTTTGCTCGCACAGGATTGAGAAACCGGCAGATACCACCATCTGCTTTGAAAAGGGCAAGGCATATAATGTAGGAGTTCTTACCTTAAAGTCCAATGATACGGTTTATATTGAGGAAGGTGCGGTTGTATCAGGGTGTGTATATGCAGACCACTGTGACAATATTTCCATTGTAGGAAACGGAATTATCAACGGATCCTGCTGGCATCTGCCGGACAGTATGCACACCGTTTCTTTATCTATGCCAAGTGGTGTAATAATGTACTCTTAAAAGGCTTTACGGCTGTAGACGGACCTTCCTGGCATGTAGTTCCTGCGGCGTGTGACCATGTTGTGATTGATGATATGAATATTATGTCGAGGATTGTAACGGGAGACGGTATTGATATTACGAGCAGCCAGGACGTAGAGGTAAAAATTGCTTTATCCGTTCCACAGACGACAGTATCTGCATCAAATCCCAAAGATTGTTTGAAGATCCGTCAACGGTACGTGACGTAACAAAAGTGCGTGTTCACAATAACGTGATCTGGAATGCAGAACCCGGTAATGCCATAGAGCTTGGTTATGCCCTCCAGAGCGAAATCCACGACCTGGTATTTGAGGATTGTGATATTATACACTGCCAGTATGAAGGAAACATGGGTGGTGCGGCGATTTCCATCCATCAGGCAGATGGCGGCCATGTTCATGATATACATTATAAAAATATCAGAGTAGAGCAGGCAGAACAGAAACTGTTCGATATTAAGGTTCTGCTTTGCAAATATACGGAACAGCTTGCCAAAGGAGAGATTAATGATATCTATTTTGATAATATCCAGGTGCTGAACGGAGATATTCCGGTCTCCATGATCCGGGGGTATCAGACACCGACAGAAGAAGTACGTGTCCATGATGTCCATTTTGATAACATTACTTTTATGGGGAATAAGTGTGAAACCTGGCAGGATATGCGGCTTGTTACAGAACTGGCAAATGACATTTATGTCAATGGTGCCAGAATATGCAGACAGATGAAATTCTGAGAATATCACCATATAGAGATGGTTTTATTACTTGCAGCAAGGAGGGTATTTATGGAACAAAGCAACATGCTTTTCCAAAAAGACGGAAAAAATTATTTACAGCTGGACTGTGAAAAATAGATTTACACAGTTTATCTTGTATTTACATGGATTTACAAGAAAGCGTTTGCCAATTTTAGCAGAGAGCCGGAAAACAGAGTTCAAAGGGTGCCTTATGGGGCTTCATTAGCTGGGAACCTGATTTTATTAGCTGGAACCGAAAATTATGCTAATGGCATTCGCTGGCTAATTTTGGTGATCGGTTCAAAATGAAAAATGCGAAGATCATCTTTCACATAGAAAAATGACCTTCGCAATTTTTTGAAATAGTGTCCTCAGGCGGATTCGAACCGGGGGCCTCAGGCTTAGGAGTAGGGGCTGAAGCCATAAATCCTAGGCAAAAGTAGGTAAAACAAGTGACGTTTTATCAATGGATTTTTTGTTGCGCTGTCAATCCGAGTAAAGAACACAAACCCCGAAATAAAACGAGTAAAAGGCTTTTCATTAGCAGAAAATTAGCAGAGCTAATGAAAAGTGGAAGGTTCATTGTAAATGCCCACCTTTCATTAGCTGGAAAGTGTACGTTTCCCTACGGATATTTGCTTGTTTAGCATTCGTGAACCAGACCATACAGCCGTAGCTGGTGTGATGGACAAATGTTTTCAATAGAAAAAGACCAGAGCTTTCTGCGAGAAAACTCTGGTCTATGTAACAGTGCGAATGGAAATGCGCATTGTCTTGTAAAAGGAAGGGGCTTATGGTATTCTTACTTTAAGTAAGGGAGTGGCAACGATGTGCAGAGCATTTGAAGAAGTGAGAGAAAAAACAAAGCATGAGCAGTCGATTGAAATTGCAAAATCTTTGCTAGAAGTTGGGAAAATGACCTATGAAGAAATTGCTCGGTCGGTTCAGCTTCCTGTTGAAGAAGTAAAGGCACTGGATACAAAGAAACCCGCCTGATCTTAATTCAGTCAAGATATTCTTAAAAACAAACAGCGGCAGTTTTCCCAATCGGAAAGCTGTCGCTGTTTATGTATGTATAGGGGCTTAAGTTCTTTGCAAGATTTTTGATGAGTTCGGCCATAGAGGGGTTAGCCAGCAATTTGGTAAGTGCTGCTGCCGCGTCGGCATCGACCGCACTGTTTTCAGGGATGGACTGCGCTGTTTGATGGGGCATTTCAGGCTCTGCGCCCTGATGCCGGTAGAAGAAATCATCAAAACGCTGTGCATTCAGACGCCGATCATCATCCAAGATATGTGCATACTGCTCTGTGACCATCGAAGCCTGTGCATGGCCGGAGTCACCCTGAACGGCTTTAATATCACCGCCGTTCAGTTTGAGTTTGTATGTAATACTGGAGTGTCGGAAGCTATGAAAGACCACTTTGGGGAGATTGTTTTTCTCAATCAACCGCTTCAATGCACCGTTGATGGTAGACTGCTCGGTTGGCATTCCCAATGGGCCGGCAACCACAAGATTGTAGTCGGTATATTCTGCACCCAGTGCTTCCTTTGTCATATCCTGCTCTGCTTTGAATTCAACGAGCATTTCAGCGACCGTTTTAGGCAGGAAGATGGTTCGGATACTGCTATCCGTTTTAGGGCTTTTCAGAACCTGAACCGTAGTGCAGCGGGAACTCAGCGATGGAAAACGGGTGATAACATTTTTGTTTTCCAATGCGTTCAGTGAAGCAACGTCCACACGCTGCAATTCCTTATTTATGTAAATGGAGGCTCGCCCGGCTTCGATGCTTTCAGGAGAGATATCCACGCAATCCCAAGTCAAACCGAGCAGCTCGCCCAAACGCAGAGAGCAAGAGAACGAGAGGTTGATGCACAGCCGCAGCTTCGGATCATCACAAACTTTCAAAGCACGGAACAGCGTTTCGGCTGTCCAGATATCACGTTTTTTGGAAGTGTACTTGGGCAGGGTAGCGTAAATGCAGGGATTCTTTTCCATGAGTTCACATTTTACAGCCTGCTCAAAGGCCCTCCGCAGAATCTTATGAACCGAACGGACTGTACCGGGGAAACAAACTGGTGCTTCCGCTTCCCACACATAGGGTCAGCAGCCTCATACTTGAGCAACCGCTGATAATACCCCTCGATCACGCGGGTGGTGATATCCTGCAACTTCATCGAGCCGATGAGCGGAGTTATGTAATTGGCAATCAGTGCAGTGTTTGCCTGATAGGTTGAAAGTGCCCATTTGCTTTTTCCATAGAGGGCAACATATTCAGGAAGCAGGTCGTTAAGGGTTTTGCACTGCGGAACTACAAAGGTTCCAACTGATTCCTTGTATTCGACCTCTTTCTTGCGATTCTTGGCATCCGAAAGATCGGTGAAGGTTTCCCACTTCTGCTTGGGGGTGCCATTTGCATCCTTATAGGAATAGACAACACAGAAATTATTGTTGCGCTTGATAATGCTGGCCATTATGTATCTCCTTCCACTTTACGTTTGGATTTCAGAACATCATCGAATACATCTTTTCGGACGCGTTTTGCCCGCCCTACATCAATTGTGGGGATTCCTTCCTCACGAATCCATGTTACAAGCGTGGTGCGGCTGACACCATAGAAATCCTGAATCTCCTGAAAACTGTAATACTTTTCGCTTTTAGGGCATTTCAGTTCCAGCGGTGGTTCTTCATGTGCTTCCATGACCGGTTCTTGGAGTCGATATGTAGATTGGCTGTTGAGCCATATTTCAAAACTTGTTTTGGTAATGCGCCGCCTGTCGGCCACGCGCTCAATAACGAAATAGTCTCGGTATTTTTTACAGTCGAGAATCCAGTAGACCTTTTCTCTTGGAATACCGAGCAGTTTTGCCATTTCTGGGATGGAGATGGTTTGTGCTTCAATCTCTCGGTCACGCTCTCGATCAGCCGCAGTGCGGTGGCGGCTTTGTGACCGATACCAACGCTCAAATTCCTCTTTCGGAATCCTCATACAGAAGTCTGTCGTTTCTGTTTTCAACTTGCCCTGTCGGATGAGTGTATAGACAGTGTCAGAGTCTACCTTTAATATTTCAGCAATTTCCAAAACAGAATAGGACCGTTTGCAAAGTTCCTCGCCCGGTGGAGGACCATTGACCTTATGGTATTTGACCTGATTGGCGTACCATTTTTCAAAACTGGAAATAACGATACGCATTTTGTCGTTTATCAGAATGACTTCAAAGAAATTCTTATGACGCAGCCAATAACTATCCGTTTTGCCGAGACCGAGAAGATGCTGCATCTCACGAACCGACATGGTGGTTTTAGCGGTGGCAGGTTCAGCTTTTCCGTATAAGGGAGCCGGAGTATTCCGCATATCATCCATGAAAGACACCTCTCTATCTATGTAAAAGTTTAGCCGGGATTTCTCGTCCCGGCTAAAGAATAGCAGATTTCGCTTGAAATGTTGAGGATGTCAAACAGCAGAATTGCGTTCAACAGTGCCATCATTGAGCCATGCTTCAAAGCTGGCTTTGGAAATACGGTAAGCGCCGCTTACCTTGAACCAGCGGAATTCGTTCTGCTTCAGTAGACGGTAGACAGTGGGACGGCTCAGGAGCAGCATTTCCATCAGGTCTTCTACGGTATAGCAACGGCTGTCCTTTGCTGTGGAAACAGGGGAGGAAACCGAGTTGGGCGAAGGTTCTTCATGGATAATCATTGGATAATACCTCGTTAAATATACTTGAAGTTAAAACTTGAGCGGCAATGCAGCCCGGCGGCTACCACCATTATAAATAGTATAGACCTGCTGAAGGTACTTCGTCTTGCCGGGAAGGCTTACGCCTGCGGTTCGTGCAAGGCGAAAAATCGTGAATGCATCGACCTGCCGCAGTTTGGCAATCAGACGGCCTTTGTTATATTCGGAGTGATACAGTTCTACAAAGCGGCAAATGCCGAGCAGGTTTGCGGAACTCATGGAATCGGGTTCTCCGTTCCACGCATTCAGCAAAACATCAAGGGATTCGATATACAGTTCCGGACCCAGCCGGATGAATTCATGATAGGCGGTTGCAATGCAGCTGATCCGCTGCTTGCCCCGGCCTTCTTCAAAGAAAGATGAACGCCAGCCAATTCGGTGGCCTGCTGGAATGCAACGGCAGCAGGCTCCCCTGCAAAAATCAGGGCACGGAGCTTCTGCCCTGCACTCAGCCGTTCCGAAATGCCTGTCTGCTGTGCAAACAGGAGGGCTTCTTCTCGTTCTGTCATACCAAAATAAACCTTGCAGCGAATCTGCAAATCTTCGCCGCCGTTCAGAAATTTCCGTGCAGCGATGGTGTTCTGTCCGTCCATCACATAGTAGTGACCATCCCGGAAGCTGATCTTCGGCTCATTGGCAACCCGCTCGTCAAATTCTTTTTGCGATGCGGGCAACACGAGCGGGGTGAAGAGCACGCTGATAAGTGTCGCGCGGCACGATCAGTTCGCTGCTGTTCAGGCACATCTCATGGTAAGGTTTTACAACTGCGTTCATCATAAAGGAACCTCCTTCTTCTTTTGCAGAAAATCAATTCCTGATTGGATAATCAAACCGATTTTCTTCTTTTTTCGTTATCGGATAAGCGGAAAGCGGAATACCGTTCATAACAGATATTCCAGCGGAACATAAGCGATTGAAGCGCATCATCCAGTTCTGCAACCATGAATTCAACAGAAGATTCCGTCGGGGTGGAGAGCATCCTTTCCGATATCTGCTCAATGCTATGCAGATCGCCTTTTGTGTGCTTGGCGAGAGCAGGGGCTGACTGTTCAGCACACGAAGATTCTGAAACTGCTGGGAGAGCAGCTCTTTTGCAGCGGCGAGAACATCCTCCTGCGGAGGAGCCGTAAGGTATTTTCGGAATGACTTATACCCAATGAAGCCAAAGCTGTATTGCAGACACACTGACACTTGCCGCATTTCATATTTGGACAGGTGCCCAAGGTAGCTTAACACTCTGGATTTATCTGCGGGGCGCGGACTTTCGCAAATCGCCATAGATGGCGCACTCAAAAAGCGATTGTGCAGAATAAAATGCGTCGGCATATTTTGCTTTTTGATCTGTGTTGTCAGCGGAACGACCAGAAGAACATTGGAATAAAAATTACCGTCATCGTTTTGGACAACAATGGCAGGTCGGATGCCGCCTTGCTCGGAACCGCTGTAAGGATTCAGATCCATCATGTAGACATCCCCGCGCTTGTACATCCAGTTTGCGGGCATAGGCGGATACTCTTTCTCTTTTTTTTGCCTCGTGTTGCCAATTTAGATTTCTCCTCTCTATCCGTATATGTAACAGTGGGCTGCTCGCACAGCCCACCCTACTATCTCAAACAGCAAAAATGCTGCGATTTATAGTTCTATACCTTTCCGTATTTGTCCCCGACATCCCCGGAAAACGAAAACTCAGTTTTCGTGTGGGAAATCTTTCAGCCGTCCGGCAGCGTACCGAATCCATAGGGTTCTCACCTCTCCGTGGTTCTCACCGAGCTGCCCGAAGGCAGAAGTATCATTATTCTGTGATGGCTCTTAGCTATGGAGAAGCTGTCATCCATTTACCGTCAACCTACCGCTCATTCCCTCAGTGGGAGATCATCGCATTTGTTACGGACGTAGCTCATCATCACAGGAACGTGACTGAAGAATGCGTGTTCAATTTTCAAGGGGCGGGATAGCTTGAGGGCTGCTTTGAACGCTTGCCGAAGCTATGGCTGTATTGTAACCGATGCGGAACGAAATGAACAGGAACTCAGAGTTCACAATTTTTGAGGGAAATAGGAAGTATCGTTCCTGTTTCTCGATGAGCCGTCAAAAATATATTTCTTGACTTTATGTAAGAAATGAAGTATTATACTCGTAAGAAACTAACTTACGAGTATATAAATTCGATAAATACACTTTGGGGAGGGAACAAAATGAGCCGATTTTATTGCCGCGATGAGGAACTTCGGAAGTTAAACAAACGATATGAGAATGGAAAGTTTGAATGCGTTGTCATTTACGGCAGACGCCGTGTCGGAAAAACTGCGCTGATCAATGAATTCTGCAAGGACAAACCGACCATTTTCTTCTCTGCCTTGAATACGACCGGAAAAGAAAATCTGGAAGCCTTGTCCAAGGCAATCATGAGTTTTGAACGACCCAATGCAGAATCATCTCCGGAATTTACAACCTACGATGCAGCATTGGACGAACTGACAGCTCTTTCCAAGGAGCAGCGGATCGTATTTGTAATTGATGAGTACCCTTATCTTGCAAAGGCTAAACCCGCTATTTCCGCAATGCTTCAGCACATCATCGACCATAAATGGACAGATTCCCAAATGTACCTGATCCTGTGTGGCTCGTCCATGAGTTTTATGGAAAGTCAGGTCTTGGGCAAAGAAAGCCCTCTGTATGGGCGCAGAACAGTGCAATTCAAGATCATGCCGCTGGATTACAAGGAAACAGCGGTATTCCATCCGAATCTGTCTGAGGAAGATAACGCCCTGATTTATGGCATCACAGGCGGCGTTCCGCATTATATCAACAAATTGGATGTTCGGGACAGCGTAGATGAAGCACTGATGGAAAACTTGTTTGACCGTTCCAGCTACCTCTATGAGGAACCGGCCAACCTGTTAAAGCAGGAGCTGCGTGAGCCGGCAATTTATAATGCAATCATCAAGGCAATTGCAGAGGGGCTTCTCGCCTGAATGATATCACCACGAAGGTTGGTGAAGAAAACTCTGTGGTGGCAAAATACCTCAAGACGCTGATAGACCTTGGAATCGTCAAAAGGAAACACCGATCACCGAGAAACCGGGCAAAAAAACGATCTATCTTCTGGCGGACAATTTTTTTCGTTTTTGGTACCGTTTTGTGCCGGTCAATGCAAGTGCCATTGATTCGGGGCGGATCGCAAAGACCTATCCCCATGCGGTGAAGCAGTATTTTCCGGACTATATGTGTCTGATTTTTGAGAAGATGTGCCAAGACTACTTGCTCTATTATGCGAATGATCTTCCTATCGAGTTGAGTGAGATCGGGCAGTGGTGGGGAACTGACCCTCAAAAAAAAAGAAGCAGATCCAGATCGATATTGTCGGTACGCCGGTTGAGGGCAATGACTATATCATCGGCTCCTGCAAATACCGCAATGAAAAAATCGGTTTGGACGAACTGGAACTGATTCGGGAATATGCAGCAGTCTTTGGGAAAGGAACAAACTACCACTACTACATTTTCTCGAAAGGCGGATTTACGGACGGACTACTTCAGGCACAGGAACGCGGAGAAGTACAGCTGCTTACCCTTGCCGATATTTTTGAATAACACAAGAAACGCTCTTGCCGGTGTAAAACTGGCAGGAGCGTTTCTTGTTGAAGTGATTATAAAAGACCTTTGATTTTTTCAAGATGATCTATAGCGGCTTGCAGTTCATTTTGAAACTGATCCCTAGAAGGATCTCGACCCAAAAGAAGATAATCCATACTGACATGGAAGTATTCTGCAATATCGATCAGGATTTTTACAGAGCCATTGGAGCTTCCCCTTTCAAGATCGCCGAGGTGTCGATGGGAAACACCAAGTTTTTCAGCAAGTTTTTCCTGCGATAACTTCGCATTTGTACGCAAAGTAAAAATACGGTTACCAATAGCATTCGGATCAAAGCTCATGTGTGACCTCCAAATTTTCGATAAAGCGTGAGAAGTCGAAAACTCGGAGTTGCTACGGATATCTAGCCGCTTGGGGCATCCACGAAAAACGGACAAACATAAAGCCTGCTCCTTTTTACGGGAGCAGGCTTCCTGAAGGCTAAAAAAATAGCCGGACAACAACCAACTGAGGGATCTTCAAAGAAAATCTCTCAATCAGCTGTTGCCCGGCTATTTGGAGCACGTTTCATACATTGCCTTGCGGCAATGGCCCGTTGCTCGGTGACGAACAGTCCATATTCAGGGTGCAATGCACCCGATTTTTGAAATTGTGTTTTTGCCTATAATGCAATCAACGCCTGCGGTAGGCTAAGTCAACTGTTGCTATGTTACCGCACTTGAGGCACTTTATGCTGATAGAGCCTGAACAGCTCTCGGCTTTTTTGGTAGAGCTTGTGTCCGCAAACGGGGCAAAACCTCCAGCCGATGCTGAATTGTGCCTGCTGTATATTGCTCAGCGGTTTATTTTTAAAAGGACGATTATTTGACTGAATCATGTTTATTCTCCAAATCGGATGATGTCCAATGGATGGCAGTGGATGGGTTTGCCTTTTATAACCTGCATCTGCTGCAGTCTGATCCTGATTGCAGACCAAGAAACCCCAATCCGTCGAGCCATCTCCAGAATTTTTTCATAGTTAGGGTCAGACACTGATTTGTACAGAATCCCATTTGGCAGAGTCAACGCTACACGTTCTATTTCGGCATTGATCAGAAATGTTGGCATCAGCAGCTCTGCTGCAAGGGTATCCGCCTGCCATTCTTCCCACGAGGGCTTTCCGTTTCTCTCCCGATAGGCAATGTGCCCACGGCACTTGACTGCTTTTCCGTAGTCGTTCGGAAACAGATCAACCAAAATCTGATGTGCTGCTTCATGCGCTATTGTGAAATTCCGGCATCCAGTGCATCTGTCTGCCGCAAGAGCAGAATCGATTACGATATCCCTCGGCATAAATACTTCAACAAGCTTTGTTCCATCCTCAAGGGTTGCGGTGAAGCTACATCTCTGGAAAACCGTTAATCCAAGGATGTGACCATCGCTACACAGCGGCAACATCTTCAGGTTCAGTCCAAGAACAGAATTTGCAAACTGCTCTGGGTTAATAGGAGCGGGGTCATTTTTGCTTATTCCGAAGAGTGCATAGTACATTTCAATATATTTGCCTGCTATGCACGAAAGTTCTGCACGCGATAAGTATCTTGCCATTATGAAGCCCTACCTTCTGATGTGGCACAGTAGGCTTCCACGAACCACTTGCCCTTTTCAAGCCAAAGATTCCGCTTCTGCCCGCAAATCAGGCAGGTGAAGCAATGCCCTTTCACGCCAAAACGTGATGTACCGTGCTTGACTGCCAAGACACGATCAATTCCATAAGTGCGAGTCTTGTCATAGTTTATGGCAAGAGGACGGATCTTGCCGTCAGGAGTAAAACGAACATCCACTTCGACGTATCTTTTCTCACGGCGAAGGTTGTAATCACCACACATCAGAATTCCTCCTTTTTGTAGATTTATCAGAATGCAGCGTGCATTACTTGCGAATCATACTGCGTGCCACGAGCTGTTTTTTGTTTAACAGAGGAACGGACACTGTATCCTTTTTTCCACTCATCCATAGAGCAGTTTACCGCACTATGGCGTCGATGTCAGTGACAAGGGAATCAGTAAATGGGAAAAAGGATACACCACTCCCAGCATCTACCAACTGGTTGCAATCTGCCACGTATTGAACATCAAGGAAGGACCTTCCTACTTTACAAAGACCTTTCAGAAACCCGCCCTTCTAAATGCCATCGGGCAAAAAAGGTCGCTGAGTACGAAATGGACTTGATTGCATCTCGGCGCTACCAGCCAGGCACAGAAGAGCCTGCGAAAATCGACTGCATAATGATGCCAGTATCAGAGTTGCCAGTATCGGCAGGTCTAGGAGCTTTTCTTGAGGGTGAAATGTTCCAGCAGATACAAGTGCCTGCCAGTAGCGTTCCGGCTGGTGCCGAGTTCGGGATATACGTTAGCGGTGATAGTATGGAGCCACGTTATCATAGCGGACAGATCGTATGGGTAAAGCACTGCGAAGAACTTGAATGCGGAGATATCGGGATATTCGTATATGATGACTGCGGATATCTGAAAAAATACGATGAACATACCCCAGACAAGTCCCAAGTAGAGCTCCTTACCGACAGCTATGGCGTGGTGCATAACCAACCGGTTTTGGTTTCTCTTAACACCAAATATTCGCCAATCCTTATATCTCCAGAGCAAAGATTTGAGATCGTTGGAAAAGTTTTGAACTAAAAAGATGGGAGGAGTTTTCGTGGATACGATCAAGCGTGTTCAGGATTTGATGCAAGTGCGTGATATGAATCTATGTGTGTTGGCAAAGAAATGCGGAATATCGTACTCCACAATCCAAAGTACTGCCCGTCGGGGAGGTCAGCTAAGCGTAGAAACCATCGAAAGAATCTGTCAGGGTTTAGGAATTACATTAAAAGACTTCTTCGATTCCTCTTACCTGTAAATATACGATTGACCGTCACGGTATTATCATAGAGGTTCCGTACAAAATCGCCATACTTGGAGAGAAACTCTTCCTCGATTTCCTCCGGCACATTAGCGTAGCAGGTGGTGAACATCGCCTTGGGGCGCACCACCAGCACCGGGAAGCCGTATGCTTCCTCCAGATCTTTAGCCAGCAGAAGCAGTACGGCCTCAAAGCCGCTCGTCGCGCACCTCAGTTCAGTAAGCGATAATCTACAGCTTAAAAATGCTAAAAAGCCCAGAAATACGCCATTTCCGGGCTTTTTCTATGCCTGAAATCACCTGATTCCGATGGTGAAATTTGAGGAAATTTGACTTCAAATTAGCCCATTTTGATGGGTTTTACCATGGGTTTACGGCCTATTTTTGAGCCTAATGGGTGGAAAAATGGGTTTACAGAAGGCCATTTTGGAGGGGAAATTAGCCCCATATCCTTGACAGATTTTCGGTAAAAATCCGGCTGAAATGGAATGAAAAACAGTGTCAGGTTCGTTTGGCGAGTTCTGACGAATTCTGCAAAAATTTAATATCAGGTAAGACATTAATTTGAGAAAACTACAAAATAGGCATCTGCCAGGCAGGATTGGACAACAAAAAACAGGCGGCACTCAGCTGGGTGCCGCCTGTTTTTGTACATCTAAGGGTCGAAAATCACCAATTTCCGTCTCTGTAAAGCAAGGGCAGTGAAAAAGGTGAAATAGTTATCGCTTTTGTGCAGTGCCTTTGTGAAACAGTGAATTGCTGCGGGGTGAACACCATTCGCTGGGGCGTGTGTATATTTGCGGTCGTGCAAAATATCCCGCAAAACCGCAAAGTCGATAAGTGGGTATTTCGATGCAGAGTATGTTCGACACTGAAGAAACTGAAAATCAGCTTGTATTCGCAGAAAAGTTACATTTTAGGGTGATAACCGCCGGGTGATTGTAAAGCGCTATTCAATACCACCCGGCTCGCTTGATGCAGGAAGCCACGCATCGGATATATTCTGTACTGACGGGCATAATATAGCAAAACAGACAGCTTTCGTCAACCGTTGCGCAGAAATACGGCTTCGGTGGAAAGCTGCCTATTTTTTTTGCTAGATGCGATTTCTTACTCGGTCATCTCCGCATCGACCAGATGGCAGTCCATATATCCATTTCCTTCGTAGGTCTGGAATGTGCCAACGACCGTAATTTCTGTTCCCAGTTCAGGATCGTCGGCAGGATAGCTATGCTCGCCCGCGAGGACAAATTCCAGTCCCTGCGAGCAGCAGGCGGTCGCGTCCATGATGATGCAGGCGGTGTACACCGCGCCGGTGTTCGGGTTCTCATAGACCGCAAACTGCCCGTCCATTTTGATACGCTTTCCGACGTACCGATCCGGCTCGTACATCATGTTATAGACCTCGGGTAATACACCATCGTGCTGCTGAGCGTGGTCAGATCAACATCAAGCGCGCCGGAAGTCTGTGCCGGTTCGTGATCCGGAAGCGCTTCGGCAGGCTGCATCTGCTCTGGTTCCGGAACGGATGTTTCCGATGTAGTTTCATCCGAAGCGGGCTGCTGCTCCGGAATTGCGGTCGGCGGCGCGGACGTTTCGCCTGTGGCATTCGCCATCTGCTCCTGAACGACCTGCTTGGTCGCGCTGTCCTGCTTCGATTTGGACTGGATCTTTTGATCGCCGCAGGCGCAGAGGGAAACCAGATAAAACGCGACGGCGAGAATGAATAAGACCTGTTTCATGTGCGGATACCTCCCAATCGGGAAATTCCCGAAAAAATCAAAAATGCGAAAATGTCTACGGCAACGATGGTTGAGCCGACCGGCGTTCCAGCTAGGATGGAGATCAGAATGCCCAGTGCGGCGCAGCAGACGGAAAGGACGGCCGCACAGATCGTCACCGCACGGAAGTTTTTGTAGACCCGCATGGCAGACAGCGCCGGGAAAATAACAAGGGCGGATATGAGCAGTGAGCCGACAAGGTTCATTGCCAGCACGATCACAACGGCGATCGTGTTGGCAATCAGTAAGTTATACAAATCGGCCTTTGTCCCGACCGCCTTTGCGAAGTTTTCATCAAAGGTCACGGCAAAAATTTTATTGTAGCACAGAACAAACACCGCCACGACCGCGACCGACAGCGCTGCGCACAGCCAGACCTCGCTTTTCGTCAGCGTCAGAATAGAGGTCGAGCCGAACAGCGTACTGCACACATCGCCGGAAAGGTTAGACGAGGTGGAAAAAATATTCATCAGCAAATAGCCGATAGCCAGCGCCCCGACCGAGAGCATTGCGATCGCCGCATCACCTTTGATCTTCGTGTTCTGCCCAGTACGCAGAAGCAGCACGGCGCTGATGATCGTAATGACCATCACCAGCGGCATTTCGTTGGTGATTTGCAGCACGGCGGCAATCGCCATGGCACCGAACGCCACATGAGAAAGCCCGTCACCGATGAAGGAGAACCTTTTCAGCACCAGCGTCACGCCCAGCAAGGACGAGCATAGCGCAATCAGCACGCCGACTACCAGCGCATAGCGGACAAAGGGGTACGCCCAATAGAGGGTCAGTTTTTCCAAGATTGCGGTCATTGTTCATCACCGCCTTTCTCTGCGGCAAATAGCCGCCCTTGCGGACTTTGGAGATACTCTGCCTTTGTTCCGAAGAAAACGGTGTCACCGATATGCAGAATATGGCTGGCGTATTGGACTGCGGCGGCAATATCGTGAGAAATCATAATAATGGTGATACCGTCCCGATGGTTCAGTTCGTCGATCAGACGATACATTTCAGCCGTCACCTTGGGGTCAAGCCCGGAAACGGGTTCGTCCAAGAGCAGCATTTTTTGCGTAGCGCACAGCGCACGGGCAAGCAATACCCGCTGTTGCTGCCCGCCGGACAACTCTCGATAACACCGCTTTGAGAGCTTATCAATCTGCATTTTCCGAATGTTTTCTTCGGCAAGCTGTTTTTCTTCTTTGTTATAAAAGGGGCGGCTTCCGCAGCGCCCCTGACACCCGGAGAGAACGATCTCTCACGGATGCAGGGAAATCCTTTTGTACGACGGTCTGCTGCGGCAGGTAGCCGATTTCATTTTTCCTCAGCCCATCGCCTGTCAAAATTCTGCCGCTGATAGGTGGCTGCAAGCCGAGAATCGTTTTCATAAGTGTACTCTTGCCGGAACCATTTTCTCCCTACGATGCAGAGGTAGTCGCCTGCAAAGATCTCAAAGCTGAGATCTTGCAGAACGGACTTCCCATCATAGCCGACGCGGAGATTTTGACAAGTGAGCTGAGACATAAACCTACCTCCTTAACCCAATGCTTCTTTCAGCACGGACAGGTTCTTCTCCATCACGGAGAGGTAGGTCGTACCGTTTGCCACATCTTTAGAAGTGGTCGACTGCATGGAATCCATCGTCAGCACTTTCTGATTTTTCTCAGCGGTATTTTCCACAATCGTTTCGGCAATCTTGTGCTGCGCGCCCTCAATAGTCAACACGCAGGGCAGTTTCCATTCGTCCACCCTCTTGGCAAGGAAAGAAATGGTCTCAAAGCCGGCCTCAGTTTCGGCGGAGCAGCCCACAAAGGCAGCATAATAACTCAGACCGTAGTCATCAACCAAGTAACGGAACGGGAAACGGTCGCCGAACAGAACGGTCTTACGGGTCGCAGCATTCACGGCAGCCTGATATTCGCCATCCAGCGCAGAGAGCTTTTCGATATAGGCAGCGGCGTTGGTAGCGTAGGTGTCCTTATTGTCGGGGTCCAACTCCTGTAAAGACTTGGAAATGGCATTGACAAGCACTTCGGCATTCTTCAAAGACAGCCAGACGTGCTCGTCCTTTTCTTCCTCATGCTGCTCTTCGCCTTCTTCGCGCTTGTGGTCTTCGTCCTCGTCATGGTCGTGACCCTCCATGTGCTCGCATATCTCTTCGCCGGTCATGCCAGCGGGGAAAAAGGTCGGCCATGAGTTCTCAGGATCGATGATCGCATCAAAGCTTTCATTACTCATTCTGATGTGAAAATGCTCTGCGGTAGCCGGTTCGATCATGTGGTCGTTGAATTCGATATAGATCGGAGCGCCGGATGCTTTGTCCGCTGCTTCAAAGCGGTACATAGCTGCCTTGGTGCCGGTAGACCAGTTCTGAATGTAATAGCCAACATACTTGTAGTCAGAGCCGACCTTCTTGCCATCTTCGTAGGTGAACTCGATGTGGTCGCCCTCAATATTGATGTTTGAAATATCAGTTTTGTATCCGTTCTGATAGTATGCCTTATACTCATTAGCGGTCATTTCGCCTTCCACTGCCATAGCTGCAAATGCATCGTCCAGTGTTCCGTCAAGAGAAAAGGGATACGCAGACTGCCAATCACCTGCCCAGTCGGACAGGCTTCTGTCCTGAACCTCATTATCTTCAAAGGTGGAGACTTCCTTGCTGTGGTCATGGTCGTGCTCATGCTCGGTCTCCTGCATACCCTCGACCACTTCTTCGGTTTTAACGCGCTCGCCAAGCGCTTCCAGCAGGTTTATGACCTTCATATTCTTGTTGGTGGCTTCCTTCAGCGCATCGTCCACCCAGCCGTCGGATTCGCCGCCAACATAAATAAACAGGTCGCAGTCCGAGATTTTAACAATATCATCGGCGGTGGGCTGATAGCTGTGCAGGTCAACGCCGTTATTAAGCAGCATCGTGACTTCGGCGTTATCGGCTTTGTCACCTAAAATCTCACGCACCCAGTCATATTCGGGGAAAATGGTGGTGACAATGCTCAGTTTGTCGGTTTTGTTGGTATCGTTCTGCTTTCCGCAGCCAGCAAGAGCGCCGACGAGCAACATAAGCGCAAGCAGCAGCGCAGTTATCTTTTTTTCATAGGCTATATTACCTCCAAATTATGATAAGAACGTAAAAATGGGCGCAAAAATACAAGGGTAACGGCAGCGCCGCGAAAGCCTATCCGAAAACAGATAGACTCCACCCTTGTAAAAATTTCTTATTTTTAATCCGAAAGTTTGACCTTGAGAGAAACCAGCGTAAAGGTACGGGCAACCTCTATGCAGGAGGGAATGATCCGGCACAGAATATATAGAATCGCCGCTACGGTAGCTGCGGCGGAGCCAGCAAGCCCAATGCTTTTGAGCAGGTTTTCGCAGACATGGATCTGATGACAGATGGCGCAGTCTGCGCCGGTACAGTCATGGCCGGCTTCCGCTGCGATAAAGGCAACCGAGGACAGCATAACAAATGCCAGCACTACGGCCAGCAAGCCCGTCATAAAACGAAATTTCTTTGTCATGGTCTGTCCTCCTTTCCAATCGTTATTTTCCCTTGCAGTCCGAACAAGTTCCATAGAGGATCGTGTCAGTCGTGTCCAATATAAACTGTTCGCTCTGCGCCAAATGCTTTGCGAGCAAAGCTGCGTTACCATCTGCCATGTGAAAGGTCCTGCCGCATTTTACACAGCTCATGTGCAGCGCACCCTTGCAGCTCTCGGCGTCAAGGTACTGATAGTAGACCTCCCGCGTGCCGCTCTTGCTGCTCCGACGCACTTTTTCCTCTGTCTCTAACTGTGCAAGGTTTCGGTATACGGCGCTGAGGCTGATCTTTTCATCCACCAGCGCGTCCGCAATTTGCCGTGCGGACAGCAGCTCATCCGGGTGCCGGCTCAAATAGGCAAGCAGAGCCTTCCTCTGCCGCGTGCTGTAGCTCTGCAAGTCACCGCACCTCCAATTTGCATTTCATTCGCAAATATTATAATCCAAGAAAGTCAATATGCGAGCTGTTCGCAAATTGCAAGCTTTCAATGAACACAGCTACCGCGAAAATCAAAACCACTTTTACTGTTGCCCAATATGTTTGACTGCGTATTTTAGGACTACAATTTATGGATGTTGGAGTTGCCACTTGTCCAGATGCGGGAAATGCTCGGCAAGGCAGGATTTACCCTTTCCCATTCAAGCAAATTCGATATCATTGTAGAATATTTTGTCGAACGAGGAAACTATAATGTGTATGAAATCAACGAGGCACGGTTTGCCTTTGACCAGAGCTTGATCGGAGCATAAGGACAAAGAAATATCGCTTTCCATGCGCTATGGCTGTAAGGTGCGAAACCGAGCAGCCATAATCTTTGGGAGTACAAGCATATGAGAAAGAATTTACTTTCTGTGGTGCCTTTGGAGTTTCAAGATCGGTAGCTGCTATCCGCTTGGAACAACTGGGCTATCTGAACCGGAAAAAGGATTATGAATATCGTGATCCATTGGAGGTGTGGCCATGAGCAGGAATATCAGAGTATCAGAACCATCTGCGGAAATGCACTATCACCAATCAACGTAAAACCTTCTTCAACTACAACATTTGTAATTTTTTCTCTGTACTCAGCCCGCGGACGGGTATCATTTTGATTGTATAATTCTTAGCCGTTCCGTCATCTTCAACTGTTCCATCATCTGTGATTGCATTGTAATCCGCCATTGCACCTGAACCTTCGATGCTCAGTGTATATGTAGGATTCTCCGCAGCCGTATTGTTTTGTTCCACTTCCCAAGAAACACTTTCCGTCTGATCTTCTGCACCGCAAGGGCCGCTTGTTGCTGCATTTTGTGCCAGCACAGCCAAGGCAGACGTATTCCTCACCGTTTCCGCAAACGCCGTGACCGCCGAAGCAGGCACCATGGAGACGGCCATACAGCCCGCCACCAGCAAACTTACTACACGTTTTGGTTTCATAAACTTTTTCCTCCCTTATGAAGTATCCCAAACGCTTTTCCCTGCACCCGCCGCAAATGTAAAAAAGGCGCCGCACCTGCCCCGAAAGGCTGGTGTGACGCTGTGGTGTACTTATGGGGAAGTGCAGCTGGCTGCCCGGTCTGGGCCCTTTAGCTTTGCGTCGCAGCCTTCCAGCTGGTTTGCCGATTCTTCTGTTTTGTGGGGGTGCTCTTTTGCATTTTATTATACCCCCTTATATAAAAAATCAAGGGGTTTTCCATGAGTTTGTCATTTGTAACAAATGCAGTCTATTTTTTAGTGCGATTTGACGGGGGGGGGGGGGGGTGGCCCTCTCAGTTAAAGACTTTGGCTGAGAGGGTTAGGCCATTACTAAAAAACGCCGCCGCACAGGTCGCAATTCTGTGCAGCGGCGTTCCTATGGAGGATGATAAAGTATCACTTGGAAATGGCGCAGTTATTCGTACAGGGCATCAAAGTTGGTCAGTTCCACCTCATGCTCATCCAGCCAGCGACGAACCTGCGGGTCACACAGGGTCGCCAGATCACGGCAGCGGGGCAGGGTCAGGGAAGTATTGTCCAGAAGGTACTGATCCAGATAACCCGGATGGAAATGCAGGATATTGTACTCGTAGGGAGAGCTCAGGATGCCGAAGCGGTCTTCCAGCCAGTCCTCCGGGCGGCTGCCCCGGTTCAGAATCTCCATTGCGTTGCTGTTGCCCAGACTGAACAGCTCACAGGCCGGTTTCATCGGCAGTTCTTCGGCCAGCGTATCGCCCATGTTATGGATGCCCAGCTTCTTTCCGATATCCCGGAACGCCTGCTCCATGGGCCTTGTCATGGCGCTGTGGCCCTCAAAATGCCGGGGGATAATGTCCCACAAGTTCTTTGTGCCGGTCCAGCTGGGCCATGGTCTCGGTATACAGGTCCTCATAGCTGGGGTAAACTTCGCCCTTGCATTTGGCATCATTGGGATTCTCGCTCTTCCACAGATAGCTGCGGTAGAACATTCCCTCTTCGTTTACCAGCGTGGGCACTTTTTCCGGGGCGCTGACGGGGCGGTACTGCACAAAATTGGTGTGCTGGACCAGCGGCACCTCCGGGCACTCGCTCTGCCAGAGTTTCACCGCATGGGGGACGGCGGCCATGTTGCTCATCAGCGAGAGGGTGCAGACCACGCCCTCCTTATAGGCTTTGATGACACCATAGTTGTATGCCTCACTGAAGCCGAAATCATCGGCTACTACGATCAACTTCTTGCTCATAGCTGTTTCCTTCGTCCTTATCGGTTCAGATAATCCGCATTGAAGATCTTGCCCTCGGTGCTGCGGTCATAGACTTTCCGGCCCTCGGCGTAGGTGACCTGTGCCTGATAATCGTCGCTGATGACCACCAGATCTGCGTCCTTGCCCACTTCAATGGTACCCTTGCGGTCGGCAAAACCATACTTGATGCAGGGATTGAGGCAGGCCATCTTCAGGCAGGTCTCCAGCGGGATGCCAACATTGTTCACCAGATTTCCGATGTCGAACAGCACCGGCTGGCTGGAACCGCACAGGCGGCCGGTATCGGTCAGAACAAAGCCCTCCGGGGTCACATTCAGGGCCATCCCCTCAAAGATGCCCTCACTTGCCCACCGGTGCACCGGACAGAGCCGTACAGTCACTGACCATCATGAATTTGTCGGTGCTCTTGACCTTGAAGTAGATGCCCAGCATCTCATCGCAGATGTGCAGGCCGTCGCAGATCACCTCACAGGTAACGTTTTCATTGGTCAGGGCTGCTCCCAGACCGCCGATGTCCCGGTGATGCATATCGGTCATGACGTTGCCGGTATGGGTCGCCACACTGATGCCCTTGGCATAGGCGGCCATGGCCTGCTTATAGTTGTTGTCACTGTGGGCGGCTGCCACTGTGATGCCCTGCGAGAGGAAATACTCGATGATGGGGTCCATCCCGGGGATCTCCGGTGCCAGTGCCACAAGACGCAGCCACCCGCCGCCGGCTTCCACCATGGCATGTGCCGTCTCCATACTTACCTCCGGCCAGCCGGTACGGATGCCTTTTTCACCGGTGCGGTTCAGCCAGGGGCCTTCGCTGTGGATACCCAGAATGGTTGCACCGTCCTGATCACCCTCTTTTGCCACCTCTGCCACCGCACGGATGGAATCCGGGTCGCACACCGTCGGGAAGATGTTCACGGTGCCCTGACTTGTCAGCCCCTTCAGATAACCTTTCACGGATGCGATCTGCTTTTCATGGGGGGCATTCTTATTCATGATATCATAACCGCAGGTGCCGTGGTTATGAGTATCAAAAATGCCGGGGATGATCCGCTGGTCGCCGTATTCAATGGCTTCGGGGTCGGTCGTATTTTCTGCAAAGGCAGTGATCTTGCCGCCTTCCACAGTCAGCACACCTGCCTTGGGGCCTTTCGGCGTATAAATGCGGTTGGAATGCAGTTTCATAATTCAGTTCTCCTTCTTATTTGCTTCCTGTTTTGCAAAATCGGCCAACGCCCGTTCCATCCGCTCCATCCGGGGCAGATCCAGTACATGGTCCTGTGCACAGCAGGTATTCTCCACAACAAATTCGCCTTTTTCCACTCGTCCACAGCTGAGCATCATCCCTCTGGGAAAGAGCGCCAGCAGATTCCGCTGCCGCTGTTCCTCCGGGTAGTTCCGGTCATAGACCTTATCCTCCGGCAGCAAACTGCACAGCTGTTCCGCCGCCTCTTTCCGGTACTCGCCGTGCGCCAGCGCCACTGCCGGGCCGCTGGTCAAATTGTCCAGCAGCAGAACAGTTGCCGCAGTTGGCATCTCCTGCGCCAGAAGCCGGAAGCCGTCATAGTTATCCACTGCATGGTCACAGAAGGCAAAAGCGATGTTCTCCTCACCGCTCAGGTCCTCCGCCAGCTTTACGGCAGTGGCGACCGCACCGGAACAGCGGCTGAAGTTGCAGGGGCTTGCATGGGGCAGCAGCAGCCAGACACCTACCCCCGCCAGCAGCAGTGCCGCCAGCGTCCGGGGCAGCATGGCACCGGTTCCCCGTCCGGACCAGAACATCAGGCAGGCCGCTCCGAAACAGAGCAGTTCCAGCACGCATTGCAGTGCAAGGTCTCTCCCCGCTGCTGAACATTTTTGTCCGGATGGAACGGATAGTATTTCTGGGGCCGCAGCGCCTTTGCCGGCGTATCAAAGGGGACCGCAATGACGACCTTTGCATTTGCCAGATCCCCGGCAATCAGGTTTTCGATCTTGGAAAACCGTCCTTCCCTCTGTTGAACCCGCACCGGCCAGCCCAGCGGCGGTAGGCTCTCGTTGAGCTGCTGGGCAAAAAGATATTTCTGCTTTGCAGTGCGCCGTTTGCCCAGGGTGACACCATACAACATCATCAGGTCTTGCAATGTCATATCCGTTCTCCTTCTACAGAAAAAGTCCGGCAGGAAGCGTTTTACTCCTGCCGGACTGCGGACCCCTTGCAGGATCAGGCGATCTGATTTTTTTAGAAGATTCCAAGGAATGCGCCCAGCAGACCAAAGATCAGCAGACCGATGATCAGCTGTGTGGGGCGGTTGCCCTTCTTGATTCGCCACATCATGAACAGCACCAGAGCCAAGCTCAGAATGCCCGGATAGATGGCATTAAACAGCTCGGAGACCACGATGGAGGTCTCGCCGATGTTCAGCGTCCAGTTCAGGGGAAGCCCACGGTGGTTGCCGTCATGGCACCGACCATCATCAGGCCGAGGATGGATGCACAGCGGGTCGCAACGCTCATCAGGCCGCTGTTAAAGACGGTGTCGATGAAGCTGGTGCCCAGTGTATAGCCCAGTTTCAGCAGGAACCATTTGAGCAGGGACTGCGAAATACCGTACAGCAGGATGAAGATGAAGGTGCCGAGGATGTTGCCCTGCGAGCACAGACCGATTGCGATACCGGCACCGATGACACGCAGGCAGTTGAAGAAGATGGAGTCGAACATACCGGCGGTGGGGCCCATCAGAGAAGCCTTGATGGCATCAATGGTCTCGCCGGGAACTTTACCGTCGTGGCAATCCTTCTCCAATGCGTAGCACAGACCTGCGATAAAGTTGAATGCGACTGCGTGGGTATTGAAGAAGGACTGATGGCGGGCATAAGCGGCCTTCTTGCCTTCGATATCGTCGCCATAAATACTCTCCACGGCGGGGGCCATGGTCATGGTGAAACCATTGGCTTCCATCTTGGTCATGTTGAAGTTCGCAAAGACCAGATGGCTGTTCCAGAACATCTTTTTGAGGATCTTATTTTCCTCTGCGCTGACAACTTTCTTTTCCATCAGAAGAAATCCTCCTCACTGTTGGCAGGGGTAGCAGCACCCGCAGCGGGGGCAGCGGCCACAGCGTTCTTTGCATCAATGATGCGCTTGTCAATGAAGAACAGGGTCAGGGCGATGGCAGCGCCGATCACAGCGATGCCAAGGCTGCTCAGGCCCAGGCTCTTGGCGCAGATAAAGCCGACAAAGAAGAACACGGCGATATCGGTGGACCAGATCATGGACAGCAGGATGCCGAAACCGATGGCGGTCATCATGATACCGGCAGCGGCCCGGCCTGTCATGACCCATGCTGGGCAGGCAGCCAGACCAGCCTGCAGACCCTCGATGCCAAAGGCAACGCCCAAGAAGATGATTGCCGCACCGGGCAGGCAGGCGATGAAGTTGACGACCATGGAAATGGCACGGAACTTGTTGGGCTTGCACTCAGAAGCCAGTCTCTCCCAGTAGGGAGCCAGGCCGGCCCACAGAGGCATCAGCATGGTATTGATGGTGGTCATCACGGTACCGATGGTCAGGGACAGAGCCAGACCGGTTTCTATGGCACCGTCGCCGCCCACCACAATGGCATACGCCACAGCGATGATGGAGCCGGACAGGCAGTCGGACGGGATCGAGCCGCCCACAGCGGAGATGCCCATGAAGATTGCTTCCAGCGAAGCACCCATGATGATGCCGGTCTGGAAGTCGCCCAGAAGCAGGCCGACCAGCGGTGCCACCACGATGGGGCGGTTCAGGCACTGCCAGGACAGGGTGTACGGGTCAAGCCAGTTGATGACCGCATACACGACTGCACAGATGATTGCAGCGGTAATTGACATAGCGATTTTTCCTCCTTGTACTTTTTTTTTTTTTCAGGCAGAGCACCACGCTCAGCCCAGTACCTTGGAAAGTTCCTGCGGAACATCATCGGGGATGGTCTGCACATTGCAGGGGATCCCGGTTGCCATGACCTGCCGCAGAACCTCGACTTCGTCCTCGTAGGCATACAGATTCTTGGTATAGGTCTTGCGGGCTTCCGTTCCGTGCTTGGGAGCAACGCGGCCATAATTGCCCACATTGATCTGCGGGATATCCTTGACTTCCTTGGCCACACGCAGCAGATTTTCCGGCGTGCTGACGATCAGCAGAATCTTCAGACCGGCTGCACGGGGATCGTTGCAGAGCGAGACTGCCTTATCCACCGTCACGATCGCCGTCTTGCAGGTGGCCGGTGCAGCCATCATCAGGGATTTCTGCATGATATCGCTGGCAGCTGCCGTATCATCTGCCACCACGATGCGGTCAACGCCCAGCGTGCGGCTCCACTTGGTGGCGACCTGGCCATGGATCATGCGCTCATCCAAACGTACCCATTTGATCATAAGTTTTCCATCCTTTCTTTTTATCAGAAGAAGTCGTCGCTGCCTGTCGGTGCCGTGTCCGCAGGAACTTCCGGTTCCACACGGCGCAGATACTCGCGGCTTTCTTCAATGATCTCATCCAGCCGTTCGTCGCTGAGGGTATCCTCGCTCAGAACATTCATCATGAAGCTCATGTTCACACCGCTCACCAGCCGGGTGTTTGGGTGGTCCAGATAGGTGAACATGGCCTGATTCACGCTGCCGCCGTAAAGGTCGCTGCACAGCAGCACTTCGTCCTCCGGACCGACAGTCTCATAGAATGCATCCAGATGATCCTGCACGCAGCTCTCATCCAGATAGGCATCAAATACGGTCAGATTCTCGCACTCTCCCATCAGGATCTTCAGCGAGCTTTGCATTCCGCTGGCCATTGAGCCATGGGACGAGAGAAAGATTTTCAGCATAACAGGTCCTCTTTTCGACTACAAGCTAATTATTTTCCTTCGATGTTCACATTTTATCTCTATTTTGCACAGAGTTCAACGCTTTTTGATTTATAGAATAAGTTCAAGTCGTTTTGATTTCATTTTATAAGTTCAAAATGGAACACAGTTGAACACCCTGTTCAAAACTGTGCGCCATGATTTGGTGATTTTACATAGTCTGCAACGAGCGCCGAAGCCATTCCGCCGCCATCCGGGGCGGGTCCTCCGCAAAGGCTTCCAGTTCTTCCGGATACCGCACAAAAGAGTACAGCAGTGTATTCAGCGCTTTCATCTTCTGCCAGTCGTGAAGTCCGCCGCCGACATACAGCAGCGCCCGGATCTTCTGTTCTCCCCAGAGCGCCCGTTTTTCCAGCGGGTAGAATTCCAGTCGGATCTCTTCCCCTTCTGCGCCCTGTTCCTCCTGAAAGACCACCACGACCTCGCCGCACTGGTACGTCCAGCATTTTTCCCGGGAGATCCACCGATTCAGAAGCGCCTGCCGTTCAGCTTCGTCCCTGCCATGTACCCCCGCCAGATACTGGAAGAACTGCTCCGGCGTGTAATACTGGAAGTTTCGGATTACACGATAATTCTCCGGCGGCGGAAGCTGCTGCCGGTACTGGTATGCTTCCACCAGCAGGGTGTTGTAAACACGGTCAAAGTCCCGTTCGTTCCGGATCAGCAGCAACAGTTCCACCGGGTAATCATACCGGTAGCCGGGCTTTATTCCCTCTTCCTGTTCTGCGCCATTTCCCAGCAGCACTCCGTCGCATTCTGCCGGGTCGATGCGACGCAGCTCGTACAGGTTCATCGGCGTGATCTCTTCGATCAGTTCGGGGTAACGCTCTTTCAGGCCCTCTGTCTGGATCCGGGCATACTCGGTTCCCAGAAAATGGGTGGAGCACAGACGGAGCGGCCGGATGGGATACCGGATTTCGTGCAGCAGGCTGAAGAAATAGCAGCTCAGCATTGCCAGCAGGAACCGATTTGCCCGGACCGGATAAATCGTCTGGATAAATTCGATCACCCGGCGGCTCAGTTCCGCACAGAGCGGGCAATCCAGAAATTGCAGTTCATAAACATAGTCATACTGCATTGTGCCGTCCGTTCCATAGAAATGTTGTGCGATCAGATTGAATAGGATCTGCTGCAGCAGATCCCTTGCCATTGGCAAGGGCGCAAAATCCAGTCCAGTCTCCTGCTTCAGGTAGACCAGCACCCGGTCTCGCAAGCGTCCCGCCTGCCCTGCAAAGCCGGGATGCAGGCTGAACGGGTCCCGCTTCAGGTTCACATCCAGCATACTGAACAGCAGAATGCCCAGAAACGCCACCTCATCCCGGGGCATGGCATAGCCCCCGTATTGTTCCTCCAGTGTGTGGTAAATGGACTGTGCCAGCGGATAGAACATCGTTCCGGAGATGCTTTCCAGCCATGGGTCCGGCAGCCGGATCTCATGGCCGTTCTGCACCCGGTTCCGTGCAATGATCAGGTAGACCGCCACACGCTGGGTCGCACTGTCCCGCAGGGAGATCGGGCTTTCCCGCAGGATCTTCAGAAATGTATGCCGGATATCCTGCCGCTCTTCGTATCCGCAGCTGAGCCAGGATGCACTGTCCGGGTCACTGCAATCCAGCGTTTCCTTGTGGAAATGCACGCCGGAGACTTCGGTCAGTGCCAGCCTGCGCTTGTACTCTTCTCCTTCCACCCTCATTCCGGTGCCGGGGCGTGAGACGATCCGCAGGCCAAAGCTCTCACACAGGCGGGTCGCCATGCTCAGCGGCTCCCGCAATGCCGAAGCCGAGAGAAAAAGCTGATCGGCCAGCTGTTCCTTCTTAATGCCGGTTTCCGTGGAGATGATGCGCCGGGACAGATACCGCACCCGGGTTTCCCGGTCGGCGTTCAGCATACTGCCCGGCATCTGCCGGTTGCTGGTCACAGCCCAAAAAGTATCTTACGCTTCCGGGTCCAGAACTTCCACATAGTAACCCTTATGCCGCCGGGAAACCAGCCGGGCACCATTCTCATTCAGGATCTGCGCCACCTGCGGCATCTCATTCTTGATGGTGTGCGCACTGACACCGATCCGCTCCGCCAGTTCCTGCGACGTAATCGTCTGTTCGGGGGAATTGCTCAACTGGGTCACGATCTGCAAGGCTCTGCTGGACATAAAACCGCTCCTTTTCCCAATCATTCGTGCCTTTATTGTAGTAAAACACTGCCCGAAATGCAAGCCGGAAACCAGAAATGCCGCTCCGAGCTTTTCAGCCCAGAGCGGCATTTCCGGTTTTGGGATATAATTAGAAAATAGCTTGATTGTTAGCATCCTCACCCTCTCCGTCATTGCTTGCTACACAAAAATTATTTGTGCTGACTGCGGCTCTTTTGCATGACACGCTGTTCTTGGATTTTGTGTATGAAGATAGATAGGAGGAGAACACATAATAAACCTGAGGAATTGAGCAGCGTTGTGAATGCAGCATTCGGGCTGCGTTGAACTACACCAAAAATTTCGCGATTTCGTGGGTTTACCTATGGGTTTACTGAGAGAGAAAAGCCCGAAAACCCGCATAAATACTGGACTTTTTGGACCAAGGATAGGTGAGTACGGCCTCAAAGCCGCTCGTCGCGCACCTCAGTTCAGCAAGCGATAATCGACAAATTAAAAATGCTAAAAAAGCCCAGAAATACGCCATTTCCGGGCTTTTTCTATGCCTAGAATCACCTGATTCCGATGGTGAAATTTGAGGAAATTTGACTTCAAATTAGCCCATTTTGATGGTTTTACCATGGGTTTACGGCCTATTTTTGAGCCTAATGGGTGGGAAAATGGGTTTACAGAAGGCCATTTTGGAGGGGAAATTAGCCCCATCGCATTGTTCAAAATGGAAAAAAGCAAGAGCGGCAGTCCGGCGCAGGAATATCTATTACTGCGGCAATGACACGTCAACGCAGTTTTTTACGGCGAGTGTGGCGGAGGAACTGCTGCTGAATACCGAATTGACGGAAGAAAGCAAAGACCGTGCAATACATCTGCTGAAAGAATTTGGCCTTTACGAGTACAGGGATGCGCACCCGTCCACCCTGTCCGGCGGACAAAAGCAACGGCTTGCCATCGCCTGCGCCGTCTTTTCCGGCAGCTCCACCGCGATGGTCGTGCCCTTGTCCGAGCTTTCCTCCACCCAAACGGAGCCGCCGTGGAGATCGGCGATCTCCCACACCAGAGAAAGTCCCAGTCCCGCACCGCCGTACTCGCGGCTGCGGGACTTGTCTACCCGGAAGAAGGGATGGAAAATGCTCCGCTGATATTCCTCCGGAATGCCGCAGCCGGTGTCGGAAACGCGAATGATGCACTTTTCCTGCCCCTGTGCAAGCTCGACCCGCACCGAGCCGCCGAGGCGGTTGTATTTGACAGCGTTCTCCGTCAGGTTGAAGAGCAGGCGGTAGATCAGCGCGTCGCTGCCGGTCAGGGCGGCATCGCCCTCCGCTTCCAACGTGATGCTTCGCTTCTCCGCCAGCGACGCAAGATCCGTAAAGATCTCCTCGACCATGGGGGCGAGCTGGAGCTGCTCGTTCCGCGCCACCTGCTGCAAATTGTTCATCTCCAGCAGCGTCTTGGTCATCTGCGTCAGCCGCTCCGTCTGCTCGCGCAAAAGCGTGAGGAACTCCGCCGTCTCCGGGCGCACATCTAGATGCTCTGCGGAAAACAGCTCCAGCTGCGCCTGCATCAGCGCCAGCGGTGTGCGCAGCTCGTGGGCGGCGTTGCCGGTGAACTGCCGCTGAGCGGCAAAGGCGTTGTTCAGCCGCTCCAGCATCTGGTTGAACGAGCGGCTCAGCTGCCGGAACTCCGAAATGGAGTCTTCATCGATCCTCATATCGGCAAGATTGTTCAGCTGCACCTGCTCCACCTGCGAGGCAAAGCAGCGAAGGGGCTTGAGAGCGCGTCCACTGACAAAATAGGCGAGGAAACCGCTGAGCAGCGTTACCGCCGCTGTGATGTACCAGTTGGTGGTGCGGAAGCGCCCCTGCACCCCATCGACGACGATGGTCAACTCCTCGTTGGGCGCTATGAGCTGCGGGTCAAAGCTCGCCGCTCCGCCATCATTCAGGATCGCCGTGCCGCCGCCTTGTAAGTTGTCCGCAATGGTGTCCATATAGTACACGCCGGAGGAGCAGAGCAGCAGATTCATGGCCACGCAGGTGACGCCGATGAGCAGGACGGACATCAGCGTGATGCGCCACTGCAAGGAGAGCCGCTTCATTTCTCCTCGCCTCCCATCAGATAGCCCTCGCCGATGCGATTGCGGATAGGGTCGTAGCCCAGTGCGGCCCGCAGCTTCTTACGCAGGGCAGAGATATGGACGCGGATGGAGTTGCTGAAGCTGTCCACGCTGTTGTCCCAAACATGATCCATCAGCTCCTCCTGACTCACGGGCCGTCCCTGATGCACCATCAGGTATTCGAGTATCCCTGTTTCCTTGCGGGTGAGCGTCAGCGTCTGCCCGTTGGCGGTGGTGGTACGGGAGCGGGTGTCGAAACTCAGGCCTCCGCAGCTTAGCAGCACATCCTGCTGGGTGAACTGCCTCAATGTCAGGCTGCGGATGCGGGCCTCCAGCTCGGCAAGATGAAAAGGCTTTGCAAGATAGTCGTTTGCCCCGGCGTCCAGCCCCTCCACCTTGTCCTTCACCTCGCCGCGAGCGGAGAGGATCAGTACCCTCGTCTCACGGTCGGTCTGCCGCAGGGTGCGCAGCACCGTCATGCCGTCCTTTGTCGGCAGATTCAGATCAAGAAGTACCAGATCGTAGCACTCCACGCCCAGCAGCTCCAGAGCCTTCTCCCCGTCGTAGCAGTAGTCCACGCTGTAGGCCAGCCGCCGCAGGCTGCGGACGATCGTCTCGCACAGGGCGCGTTCATCTTCAATTACTAAAAGGTGCATGAGAACCCTCCTTTTTGTTTCTCCGTTTTTGTGTTGTTTTTATTATAGCAAAAATAGATAAGGTTTGCGTTAAGTTTTCATTCTTAACAGAGACTTTAACTCTCCCGCGCTATGATGGGGGCAGAAAATTGGAAAGGATGATGAAAAATGAGCTGCGGGAAAAAGGCTGCGGCGCAGATCGCGCTGCTGATGGCCGGAGTCGCCATGCTGTGCTTCGGTGTATGGCGGGGCGAGGCGGCGACGGTGCTGAGCAAAGCAATCAAATTATGTCTGGAGTGTGTGGGTATTGGGTAAAAAGTTTTCAGGCGTTTCGCAGACCATGTCCCGATTTCGGGGCTGGATACAGGCAGGTGCGACGCTGCTGACCAACCTGCACCTGCCGAACCTCCTCAAGGGAGGCCTGTATCAGGGCGCTGGGAAAACCGTCTGCGTGCCGGGGCTGAACTGCTACTCCTGTCCAGCGGCCTCCGGAGCCTGTCCTATCGGGGCATTTCAGGCGGTGGTGGGGTCTTCCAAGTTCAGCTTTTCCTATTATATCACAGGCTTTCTCATTTTGCTGGGAGTCCTGCTGGGACGCTTTATCTGTGGTTTTCTGTGTCCCTTCGGCTGGTTTCAGGAGCTGCTGCATAAGATCCCGACGAAAAAGCTCTCCACAAAGAAGCTCAAGCCCCTGACATACCTCAAGTACGCTGTCCTGCTGGTGATGGTTTTCCTGCTGCCGGCGTTCCTCGTGAACGATGTGGGCATGGGCGACCCCTTCTTCTGCAAGTACCTCTGTCCCCAGGGCGTGCTGGAGGGGGCTATTCCGCTCTCCCTTGCCAATTCCGGCATCCGGGCGGCGCTGGGCAAGCTGTTTACATGGAAGTTCAGCATGCTGCTGTCGGTGATCGTGCTGAGCGTACTGTTCTACCGCCCCTTCTGCAAGTGGCTGTGCCCGTTGGGTGCGTTCTACGCGCTGTTCAACCAGGTATCTCTCTTTCAGATGAAGGTTGACAAGAGTAAGTGCATCTCCTGCGGGAAATGTGCCAGAGCCTGCAGGATGGACTGGATGTGACGAAAACACCCAACCATACTGAGTGTATCCGCTGCGGAATGTGCATCCGCGCCTGTCCGACGAACGCCGTGTGCTTCCGTTACGGCTTCGGCAGCGGGAAAGAAACATCAAAGAAAACAACGACGGAGGAATCGAAATGAACACGAAGAGAATTTTTGCACTGGCTTTTGCCATGCTGATGGTGCTGGCCTTGGCGGCCTGCGGCACGAAGAACAATGACAAGATGGGCAACATGAGCGGCAACGGCTCCGCCATGACTGGCGAGCCGAAAACCGCCGAGGAGGCGCTCGCCCTGCACAAGGAACTGCTGGAGCGGGAGAACGCGATCCTGTCGGAAAATGCCGAGCTGTGGGAAAAGGTCTTTATGGCGGCCGACAAGGGCATGGCCATGATCGAGGACGGGAAAAACTACGGCGACTTCCTGCTGGATACCGTCGAGGCCGCTAAAGAGCAGTTCACCGACAAGGAGTATGAGTGGCTGAAGGAGTCAGCCACGGAGATCAGCAATATTGAAAACAAGCTGACCGAGTTGGAAGAGAAGTATCCCGAGATCATGCAGAAATCCATGGACGGCGATATGAGCATGCCCGCGGGCAGCGACACGAGCAACCCTCCCGACGACGGCAGTATGCAGAAGTTCCCCGCCTTTGAGGGGAAAGACCTGGACGGCAACACGGTGAAGAGCGACGAGCTGTTCTCCGGCAACGCCGTCACCGTCGTGAATTTCTGGTTCACCACTTGCAATCCCTGCGTGGGAGAGCTTGCCGAGCTGGACGCGCTGAACAAGGAGCTTGCGGAGAAGGGCGGCTCCCTCATCGGCGTCAACACATTCACGCTGGACGGCGACGAGGCAGCGATTTCGGAGACGAAGGACGTGCTGGCCAAGAAGGGCGCTGCCTATCAGAATGTGTATTTTGACTCAGATGGTGAGGCGGGAAAGTTTACTACCAACATCTTTGCTTATCCCACCACCTATGTGGTCGACCGCAGCGGCAATATCGTGGGTGAACCCATCGTAGGAGCCATCACAGAAAAGAAGCAGGCGGAGACGCTGCAAAAGCTCATCGAGCAGGCGCTTGCCGCCGATGTGGGCTGACCCGAGATTAAAAAAAGCGCCTGCTGTGCGCCGCTGCATTGCCCATGGCGCTCTTTTCCCGGCTGCGCATCGACCCGGGTGACTATCAGAAGCCCGCGGCGGAGTCCATCCGGGACAAGCTGACGGCGGAGCAGTACCGCGTCACGCAGGAGAGCGGCACGGAGCGCGCCTTCACGGGCGAGTTCTGGGACAAGTTTGAAAAGGGCATCTATGTGGATGTCGTCACCGGCGAGCCGCTCTTTTCCTCCACGGATAAGTACGAGAGCGGCTGCGGCTGGCCCGCCTTTACAAAGCCTATCGAGGGCCCCGCTGTGGTGGAAAAAGAGGATTTGAGCCACGGAATGCGCCGCACGGAGGTCAGAAGCCGCGCCGGAGACTCCCATCTCGGCCATGTGATCACCGGCGACCCGGAGTCCCCCAATGGCGTGCGCTACTGCATTAACAGTGCGGCCCTGCGCTTCGTCCCCTATGAAAAAATGGAGGCCGAGGGCTACGGATACCTGCTATACCTGTTTGAAAAATAGGACGCAAGCGGTCGGCAATTCTCATGCAAGGCACTATCAGCACATCACAGCATATCGGACTGCCACCGGGCAGTCCGATATGCTGTGAATGGAATTTTCCGACACTCTCAATGCCGGCATAACGATCTGCGCGGAGGAGAACGAAGAACATCTCTCTTAAAGAACTAATTCAAACTTATTGCTGTTAGCCGATGGATTCAGGTGTGCCAAAGCATTGCAGGGCTGGAAGTATTCAGCTTCGGCTTCGGCAAAAGATGTGTAAAATAGAGAAGCGCCCGTATCAGCATTTAAAAGACTTCTTCGATTCCTCCTACCTGTAAATATAGGGGCAGCAAAAAAGCCGTTCGCCACGCTGGAAAATCTGCGCGGTGAACGGCTTTAATACTGCTTCTATTTATCCTTTGGTAATCTCCAGATAAACACTAATCTCCATGATTGTTACCATTGAAGGAATACATTTGCGACGATCTTCGGGCATACCGAATAAGACTTGCATTGGCAGTTGAAAACAGCTCAGGTTACCTATTGCAATTCTGACTATTTGGAATATACGTGTAAGTATCAAATTATTTCACTGTAGGAATGTGAAAAATAGATTTACATAGTTTATCTTGTATTTACATGGATTTACAGGAAAGCGGTTACCAATTTTAGCAGAGAGCCGGGAAACAGAGTTCAAAGGGTGCTTTATGGGGCTTCATTGGCTGGGAACCTGATTTTATTAGCTGGAACTGAAAATTCTGCTAATGGCATTAGCTGGCTAATTTTGGTGATAGGTTCAAAATGAAAAATGCGAAGGCCATCTTTCACATGGAAAAATGACCTTCGCAATTTTTCGAAATAGTGTCCTCAGGCGGATTCGAACCGCCGGCCTTTCGCTTAGGAGTAGACCGTACACCTGTAAACCCATTGCAAAATAGGGTAATATATTCTACTCTATATCAATGAATTTTTTGTTGGGATGTCAACGTATGTAAATGGATTCGAACCTTTTTTATTCTGTGTAAACAGATGTTTATTAGCTGGAAATTAGCTGAGCTAATGAAAAGTGGCCGCTCTATTGTACAACGCTCACCTTTCATTAGCTGGGAGGTGTACGTTTCCCTACGGATATTTGCTTGTATAGCATTCGTGAACCAGACCATACAGCCGTAGCTGGTGTGATGGACAAATGTTTTCAATAGAAAAAGATCAGAGCTTTCTGCGAGAAAACTCTGGTCTATGTAACAGTGCGAATGGAAATGCGCATTGTCTTGTAAAAGGAAGGGGCTTATGGTATTCTTACTTTAAGTAAGGGAGTGGCAACGATGTGCAGAGCATTTGAAGAAGTGAGAGAAGAAACAAAGCATGAGCAGTCGATTGAAATTGCAAAATCTTTGCTAGAAGTTGGAAAAATGACCTATGAAGAAATTGCTCGGTCGGTTCAGCTTCCTGTTGAAGAAGTAAAGGCACTGGATACAAAGAAACCCACCTGATCTTAATTCAGTCAAGATATTCTTAAAAAAACAGCGGCAGTTTTCCCAATCGGAAAGCTGTCGCTGTTTATGTATGTATAGGGGCTTATAAGTTCTTTGCAAGATTTTTGATGAGTTCGGCCATAGAGGGGTTAGCCAGCAATTTGGTAAGTGCTGCTGCCGCGTCGGCATCGACCGCACTGTTTTCAGGGATGGGCTGCGCTGTTTGAGGGGGCATTTCAGGCTCGGCTCCTTGGTGCTGGTAGAAGAAATCATCAAAACGCTGTGCATTCAGACGCCGATCATCATCCAAGATATGTGCATACTGCTCTGTGACCATCGAAGCCTGTGCATGGCCGGAGTCACCCTGAACAGCTTTGATATCACCGCCGTTCAGTTTGAGTTTGTATGTAATACTGGAGTGTCGGAAGCTGTGAAAGACCACTTTAGGGAGATCATTTTTCTCAATCAACCGCTTCAATGCACCGTTGATAGTAGACTGCTCGGTTGGCATTCCCAATGGGCCGGCAACCACAAGATTGTAGTCGGTATATTCTGCACCCAGTGCTTCCTTTGTCATATCCTGCTCGGCTTTGAACTCTACGAGCATTTCAGCGACTGTTTTGGGCAGGAAGATGGTTCGGATACTGCTGTCCGTTTTAGGGCTTTTCAGAACCTGAACCGTGGTACAGCGGGAACTCAGTGAGGGAAAACGAGTGATGACATTTTTGTTTTCCAAGGCGTTCAGTGAAGCAACGTCCACACGCTGAAGTTCTTTGTTTATGTAAATGGATGCGCGTCCTGCATCAATGCTTTCAGGGGAGATATCCACGCAATCCCAAGTCAGGCCGAGCAGTTCGCCCAAACGCAGGGAGCAGGAGAACGAGAGGTTGATGCACAGCCGCAGCTTCGGATCATCACAAACTTTCAAAGCACGGAACAGCGTTTCGGCTGTCCAGATATCACGTTTCTTGGAAGTGTACTTGGGCAGGGTAGCGTAAATGCAGGGATTCTTTTCCATGAGTTCCCACTTTACAGCCTGCTCAAAGGCACTCCGCAGAATCTTATGAACCGAACGGACTGTACCGGGGAAACAAACTGGTGCTTCCGCTTCCCACACATAGGGTCAGCAGCCTCATACTTGAGCAACCGCTGATAATACCCCTCGATCACGCGGGTGGTGATATCCTGCAACGTCATCGAGCCGATGAGCGGAGTTATGTAATTGGCAATCAGTGCAGTGTTTGCCTGATAGGTTGAAAGTGCCCATTTGCTTTTTCCATAGAGGGCAACATATTCAGGAAGCAGGTCGTTAAGGGTTTTGCACTGCGGAACTACAAAGGTTCCAACTGATTCCTTGTATTCGACCTCTTTCTTGCGATTCTTGGCATCCGAAAGATCGGTGAAGGTTTCCCACTTCTGCTTGGGGGTGCCATTTGCATCCTTATAGGAATAGACAACACAGAAATTATTGTTGCGCTTGATAATGCTGGCCATTATGTATCTCCTTCCACTTTACGTTTGGATTTCAGAACATCATCGAATACATCTTTTCGGACGCGTTTTGCCCGCCCTACATCAATTGTGGGGATTCCTTCCTCACGAATCCATGTTACAAGCGTGGTGCGGCTGACACCATAGAAATCCTGAATCTCCTGAAAACTGTAATACTTTTCGCTTTTAGGGCATTTCAGTTCCAGCGGTGGTTCTTCATGTGCTTCCATGACCGGTTCTTGGAGTCGATATGTAGATTGGCTGTTGAGCCATATTTCAAAACTTGTTTTGGTAATGCGCCGCCTGTCGGCCACGCGCTCAATAACGAAATAGTCTCGGTATTTTTTACAGTCGAGAATCCAGTAGACCTTTTCTCTTGGAATACCGAGCAGTTTTGCCATTTCTGGGATGGAGATGGTTTGTGCTTCAATCTCTCGGTCACGCTCTCGATCAGCCGCAGTGCGGTGGCGGCTTTGTGACCGATACCAACGCTCAAATTCCTCTTTCGGAATCCGCATCCAGAAGTCTACCGTTTCTGCTTTCAACTTTCCCTGACGGACGAGTGTATAGACAGTGTCAGAGTCTACCTTTAATATTTCAGCAATTTCCAAAACAGAATATGACCGCTTGCAAAGTTCCTCGCCCGGTGGAGGACCATTGACCTTATGGTATTTGACCTGATTGGCGTACCATTTTTCAAAACTGGAAATAACGATACGCATTTTGTCGTTTATCAGAATGACTTCAAAGAAATTCTTATGAAGCAGCCAATAACTATCCGTTTTGCCGAGACCGAGAAGATGCTGCATCTCACGAACCGACATGGTTGTTTTAGCGGTGGTAGGTTCGGCTTTTCCGTATAAGGGAGCCGAAATATTCTGCACATCATCCATGAAGGTCACCTCCATCTATGTAAAAAACTTAGCCGGGATTTTTCGTCCCGGCTAAAGAATAGCAGATTTCGCTTGAAATGTTGAGGATGTCAAACAGCAGAATTGGGTTCGATAATGCCATCGTTCAGCCACGCATCGAAGCTGGTTTTGGAGATACGATAGGCACCACCAACTTTGAACCAGCGGAATTCATTCTGCTTCAGCAGACGACAGACGGTGGGGCGGCTTAAAATCAGCATTGCCATCAGATCTTCAATCGTGTAACAGCGGATATCCTGTACTACGGGCGTGGGGGTGGAAGATGCAGTAGGTATTTTTCTTCGCAATTATTCATGGGATAAAACCTCTTTGATTATACATTGAGTTAAAACTTGAGCGGCAGTGCGGCCCGGCGGCTTCCACCATTATAAATAGTATAGACCTGCTGAAGGTACTTCGTCTTGCCGGGAAGGCTTACGCCTGCGGTTCGAGCAAGGCGAAAAATCGTGAACGCATCGACCTGCCGCAGTTTGGCAATCAAGGCCTTTGTTATATTCGGAGTGATACAGTTCTACAAAGCGACAGATGCCGAGCAGGTTTGCGGAACTCATGGAATCAGGTTCGCCGTTCCAAGCGTTCAGCAAAACATCAAGGGATTCGATATACAGTTCCGGACCCAGCCGGATGAATTCGTGATAGGCGGTTGCAATGCAGCTGATCCGCTGTTTGCCTCGGCCTTCTTCAAAAGAAAGATGAACGCCAGCCAATTCGGTGGCCTGCTGGAATGCAACGGCAGCAGGCTCCCCTGCAAAAATCAGGGCACGGAGTTTCTGCCCGGCACTCAGCCGTTCCGAAATGCCTGTCTGCTGTGCAAACAGGAGAGCTTCTTCCTGCTCGGTCATGTTAAAGTAGACCTTGCAACGAATCTGAAGATCGTCGCCGCCGTTCAGAAATTTCCGTGCAGCGATGGTGTTCTGCCCGTCCATCACATAGTAGTGACCATCCCGGAAGCTGATCTTCGGCTCATTGGCAACCCGCTCGTCAAATTCTTTTTGCGATGCGGGCAACACGAGCGGGGTGAAGAGCACGCTGATAAGTGTCGCGCGGCACGATCAGTTCGCTGCTGTTCAGGCACATCTCATGGTAAGGTTTTACAACTGCGTTCATCATAAAGGAACCTCCTTCTTCTTTTGCAGAAAATCAATTCCAGATTGGATAATTGAATCGATTTTCTTCTTTTTTTTTATCGGATAAGCGGAAACTGGAATACCGTTCATAGCAGATATTCCAGCGGAACATAAGCGATTGAAGTGCATCATCCAGTTCTGCGACCATGAACTCAACAGAAGATTCTGTCGGGGTGGAGAGCATCCTTTCCGATATCTGCTCAATGCTATGTAGATCGCCTTTTGTGTGCTTGGCGAGAGCAGGGGGCTGACTGTTCAGCACCCGAAGATTCTGAAACTGCTGGGAGAGTAGCTCTTTTGCAGCGGCGAGAACATCCTCCTGCGGAGGAGCCGTAAGGTATTTTCGGAATGACTTATACCCAATGAAGCCAAAGCTGTATTGCAGACACACTGACACTTGCCGCATTTCATATTTGGACAGGTGCCCAAGGTAGCTTAACACTCTGGATTTATCTGCGGGGCGCGGGCTTTCGCAAATCGCCATAGATGGCGCACTCAAAAACGATTGTGCAGAATAAAATGCGTTGGCATATTTCGCTTTTTGATCTGTGTTGTCAGCGGAACGACCAGAAGAACATTGGAATAAAAATTACCGTCATCGTTTTGGACAACAATGGCAGGTCGGATGCCGCCTTGCTCGGAACCGCTGTAAGGATTCAGATCCATCATGTAGACATCCCCGCGCTTGTACATCCAGTTTGCGGGCATAGGCGGATACTCTTTCTCTTTTTTACCTCGTGTGGCCAATTTGGATTTCTCCTTTCTATCCGTATATGTAACAGTGGGCTGCTCGCACAGCCCACCCTACTATCTCAAACAGCAAATTGCTGTGATTTATAGTTCTATACCTTTCCGTATTTGTCCCCGACATCCCCGGAAACCGAAAACTCTGTTTTCGTATGGGAAATCTTTCAGCCGTCCGGCAGCGTACCGAATCCATAGGGTTCTCACCTCTCCGTGGTTCTCACCGAGCTGCCCGAAGGCAGAAGTATCATTATTCTGTGATGGCTCTTAGCTATGGAGAAGCTGTCATCCATTTACCGTCAACCTACCGCTCATTCCCTCAGTGGGAGATCATCGCATTTGTTACGGACGTGGCTCATCATCACAGGAACGTGACTGAAGAATGCGTGTTCAATTTTCAAGGGGCGGATGCCAGATGTTGTCTGGCTTGCTTATAGTATAGCGGCTCAAATTGTGAAATGCGTGGGCCTCGTAGATCTACTTGGTAAGCCTGATAGGTCTACTTTTGGAATGATTTTCCAATTTTGAACAGAAAATTATACCCGCTTGACATATACATGAGAAACGGGTATAATGAAATCATGATAAAGAGCTTTGCAGACAAGGAAACGGAAAAAGTTTATAATCAGCTTTTTTCAAAGAAGTTACCCCAGTCGATTCAAAAAATTGCATTGCGAAAATTGATTATGATTGATAATGCAGGATGTTTGGAGGATCTGCGTGTTCCGCCAGCAAATCAGCTGGAATTATTGAAAGGTGATCGGGCGGGACAATACAGCATACGAATCAATGGTCAGTATAGGGTCTGCTTCAATGTAGATGGAAACAGTTTTTTCAATGTCGAAATTGTCGATTATCATTAGTGCAGACTGCGCATAATATGCAAGGAGAGGAGAATTTCAATGACAGGCTATATTGATACTCCTACAATCGGAGAAATCTTACAGGAAGAATTTATGGAACCAATGGATATCTCGGCATATAAGCTGGCTCAGGAAATCCACGTTCCTGTATCCAGAATTCAGGATATCCTGCATGACCGCAGAAAAATAACTGCTGATACGTCTCTCAGACTGGCAAAGTATTTTGGCGTATCAGATCGGTATTTTTTGGATATGCAGAATGATATTGATATCCGAAATCTGAAGATCAGCCTTGCCGAGGAAATCAACAAAATCAGAGTGTGCCAAGCTGTTTGACGGCACACTCGCATTGACAGTGCAAGGCTTATAGTATCCTTAAACCACAAGACCTTCCGGAATCTGACCTTACAATAGGTTGATTCCGGGAGGTCTTTATCGTTGTGAACCCTACGATAGGCTGGACGATATGGGAATAAGCACCAATTTTTATATCAGCTTACTTACGGAAGATAGTACTTCGATTGCCGACAAAAGCTGCTCCTTTGCAAAGTCATTGGCGGGGCCGGTTCCTGTCAGAAGATAATCTGTACTGGTGTGCAACTCATTTGAGAGATCAATAAGAAGTTCTAAGGAGCAAGCAACTGTGCCACGCTCAATTCGGCTAATATGACCTTTATTTACATTTACTCGATATGCAAGCTCATCTTGGGTAAGATTGCGAACTTTCCGAAGATTGCTGACACGCTGACCAAATTCTTTCATACTGAACATAATGAAGATCCTTTCCGCCGGATGCGGAGGTTGAGGACACTTCACTGTGGGGCAGTTTACGGGCTTTTCTCAGCGAAAAAAGACGCATTAAAAGAAAAGGTTACCGATACCTTTCCATCCGAAAATGGAAAGCAGTATAAGTATCCTCGGCCTTTAATGCATCTCAGGCTTTCGATATGTTTTTATTCGGACGAATCGAAAGCCTTGGAAAATTGCCAAAAAAGAAAAACCTCGTGTGGTAGCTTACAAGGCAGCGATTCGTGCCGTATAAGCATATCACACGAGGGTCTTACGAAAGTCTTATGAACATCTCACAAAAAGTCACATAGGGCCATTTTTATCCTATTTAGGGAATCTCCTGAAAAATTTTATGTCACATGAAAGTCTCTTGAACATCTCATGAAGGTCTTATGAGAATTATTCGCAGCTATCACCTAATGAAGTACACAATTCTTTATATTCTTCGGTGGTGAGGTGCTGCTTTGCTAATTGATACTCGTTTGAGGCCAATTCATCCATTCCTTGAACTTTAAGGGAGTGAATCAGCCAGTAGTATCCTCTGGAGTTTTCAGGGACGATTGCCAGAGACCTTGCAGCATACTGATTCAGCAAATCATAAGAATGCAGCGCATTCAGTTGCTTCAGGAGTTCATTCACGGCGCCAACATAAGCAATATGGTACTTTGCCGCAAACTGAATAAGCCAATGCTCCCCGTCAGCAGAAGAAAGAATTTTTCCACAATAGAGGTCGATTGCATTTTTTAACAGTTCTACCCGGTTGATAACGGAAGATGCTTTCGAGGCCAACTGGATAAGATCGTCAAATTGCTGATAGTCTGTCATGATATGAAGATCGGGGTTAAATTGATAACCGGAAGCTGTAGATACAATAAGTTCTTTTTCTGAAATAAGACCAAATGTTTGCCGGAGGCGATAAATCAGATTTCTCATATTCTTAGCAGGATTCGTTGAATCATCAGGCCAAAGAGCTTGCGCAATTTCCAGCGATGAGTGCGCTTTCTTACCTGAAATCAAAAGATAGGTTAGCAAGCGGCTGATTTTTGGGGATTTCAGATCGGCTTCTCGCAGGATGCCGTGGGAGGTGTAAATCTTCAGTTCGCCAAAGAGACTGACAAAAACATCATGGCTGCTCTCGATGCTTTCTGGAGCGAAAGCCATGTTCAGACCGTCATTCATCTTTTTGTCTTTGTAAGCAACGAGAAGAACATACGCCAACAGCCGCAGAATACTCGTTTCGGAAATGTACCGCTTGGGATTGCGTACCGCAAGTAGAGCGACAGGGCGTGGCTCCAGAGAAGCACCAAGGACAGATCGGATTCCCAGACGCTGATAGAGATTATACTCCGCAGGATAGGTGTTTTTTACTTCTTCTGCATCAGGAACGATCATCGGTTTCCCATGGCGCACGGCCTGTACCCATCGGTCAAGAAATTCAGCAGATTCAAACTCCTCCGTCAAGATGGTTGTTTTATCTTCAGAACTATCATTATACCACCAGAACGGTGTCCAGATTTTCAAGTCCAAATCAACTTGGATAAGACCACACCAATCGGCATCGTAGAATTTGCACGCTGCCTTTAGAATCTGTCGGGCAACTTCTTCTGGCGAATGTTGGTCATAGCATAGTTGAGCTTCCAAAGCCTTCACAGTGTGTTCAATGTCAAGCGCACGCTGAATATCATCAAAACTGCGTTCTTCGTATTCCGATGTAGACTGCAACATGATAATGCCTCCAACAAAAAGCACAGCATTTTAGCTTCATCCGCTCTATACGGTGAAGTCAAATGCTGTGCTGTATTTTATCATGCAACCGCAAGAGCTGAATGAAATTACTTTTTTACGATGGTTTTGATAAATGTAGCAAGTGCATTTATCTGCTCGGAATCGAATTGCTGGAGTTGATCGGTAAGAGCATTCATTCCATTGGAAGGTTCCTCACTGAAATTGAAAAATTCCTGTGGAGTTACGTTGAGGTACTCACATATATAAAAGAAGTTCGACATGGTAGGAAAGGTAGTTCCACATTCGATTGCACGAATATATCCGGGATTTTGCCCAATGGAAAGACTCATGTCTCTCGCAGATACTCCCTTTTTCGTGCGCAGTTCAGCGAGCCGCTTGGAAAACTGTTCTTCGTACATGAGCAACCACCATCCTTCTTTACTCTATTGTAGTCTAGAGGACAGTCAAAAATGAGCGGTTGAATCTACAATTTTTGATTGATATAATCAATCGCTTGTGATAGACTGGACACAAGGCCGATAACCATTGAGACCGTAAGTTAAGAGACTTTCAATAAAATGGAGCAGAAAATGATTGATTTAAGTGAAGTTAGTTATAGAGAGATTTTAGATTGCATAGTAGATGCCAGTCTAGGAAGGCTCTCTCCTTATTTTCAGGAATATGCTCGCCATGAAATAACTTCTTTAGCTAATGCAGATGGAGAATTGCCACAAGCAGCTGTGATTTTGCAAGATGTTCTTGAGCGATTGTTAAACGAAATTCCACAGATTTCAGATGAGTAAGAAAAACAGCCATGAGCGTTCGTGGTGCTCATGGCTGTGCTTTTCATATCGCAGAGTACCCTACTCTACGACAATATTTTCTCTTAAATTTTACTGCCAATTCAGCTATCGGTCAAGGGAAATCAGTCCAAAAGCCAAGAAATTTCGGAAATAATGTTTGGAACAATCGACAGTTTTGCCAAAAACATTACAATTTGATTGTATACTCCGTCAAATAGACCGTCAAACGAAAGGAATTAACACATGGCAAGAAAAGGATTGAACATCTATAAACGAAAGGATGGCCGATGGGAAGCTCGATACATAAAATCACGAAATACGCAAGGGAAACCGCGATATGGCTATCTATATGCGACTTCTTACCATGAAGTTCGAAACAATTTACAAAGAGTTATTCAAGCTATGAATACTTATGATGCTGAAAAAGTCCTGCTACAAATTGTAAATTCATGGGCTTTTCTGCTATATGGCTTGAAAATTCATCGACCAGTTTGAAGGAATCAACGTATATTCGCTACCGCACTTTACTAAATTGCTATCTTATGCCATCATTCCAGCAATTAGAGATATCAGAGATTACAAGTGAGCAAGTCTGTACCTTTTGTAAGGAGCTGGAAAAGCATGGAAAAAAAGATGGAACAGGGCTGTCCCCTAAAACAATTTCAGATATTCTTTCTGTTTTGAGGAGAATTCTGCATTATGCACAGGATCAAAATATTTCTATCGATGTGACTGCTTTCAACATAAGGGTCAAACAGACTCCAAAGGTAATGGAAATCTTAAGTCTGTCCGAGCAGACAACCTTACAGGAATATCTAGTGAATCAGCTTGACTCTCTTAATCTTGGAATTCTCATCTGTCTATACACAGGAATCCGAGTTGGTGAGTTATGTGCGCTGACATGGGAGAAAATCTCTTTTTCTGATAAGACAATCTGCATCTGTCAAACGATGCAGCGTATACAAAAGCGTACTTCAGAAAACAAAAAGACACATATCATAATCGCTGCACCTAAAAGTAGCTCAGCAAACCGTGTGATTCCCATTCCGAACACTTTACTAAAGATTTTGAGTCAATATCCAATGGAGAAAACTGGATATTTTTTAAGTGGGTCGTTATCAGAAGTAGTCGAGCCTCGTCGTATCCAGTACCGTTTTCATAAAATTCTTAAGAAATGTGGCATAGATAGGAAGAATTTTCATGTTTTACGTCATACATTTGCTACTCGTTGCGTTGAGGCTAATATCGACATTAAAACACTAAGTGAAATTTTAGGACATTCATCTGTTAGCATTACGATGAATCGATATGTTCATCCCTCATTGAGTCTAAAGCGAAATAGTATGGAGAAGCTTGCTGATTTCATCGCCGTCAAATAATCCGTCAATTTCAAAAAAAGTCAGCGCATAATCGTATTTTTTTGCAAAACAATTCGCAGAGTAGGGTACTCTGCGAAAATCCGAAAAAGGAGAAGATGTACGATGGCAATCAGGCAATGCACAAGGCATCATTTCTATGATGATGAAAAGTATAAGGTCTGCCCGATTTGTCTTTCGCTGTCTTCCCAAAACCATGAGAACGAAGATAGGACTGTAGCTTATACAACACCACTCGATAATGTGGCAGACAAGACAATCGGCTATCAGGCACTGAAGGATGATGTTGTGGCAAAACCAACCGTTGGATGGGTCGTTTGTGTAAAAGGAAAAACTGCGGACGGGATTGGCGATTACACGAAGGGCGGAACGATATTGGAACAGCAGTGAATGCAGAGGTTCCGATTCAGTTGACAGGGCAGGAATGCGGATGTGCCTGCTCAGTCATTTATGATGGAAAACACAAAGAATTTATACTGGTTCCCGGTGAGGTTTCGCTGGTTTATCTGAATGGGCAGCTGCTTTCGGAGCCACAGCTATTAGCAGATGGTGATCAGATGTGTGTGGGAGAGGAACAGTTATGTTTTCAAAGTTTTTGCGGAGAATATCGGTAGCGGTCATTGGCGTCATATTTTTTTGCTGGGGGCATTCAGCGGAATGTCGCTTTGTGCAAAAGCGCAGTCACCCGGTACCGGGGAACTTGAAGTTTTTCAAATCGAACAGGTCCGAGCAGAGATGCCGCAGATTCAGGTTTATGTGCGGGGCGTGAATGCGAATGAGGCTTGTGAAGCGTATTTGGATGGAAACGCTTTAACTAGCACAGGGAACCAGTCATTGGATGAAAACGGCACTTCCTATCTGATCATGCTGGATATATCGGGTTCAATTACTTCGGAATACTTTCTAGCTGCCAAAAAACAAGTTGAGGAACTTGCGCAGAATCTTGGACCAAAGGACAAAATCACATTGATCACCTTTGGAGATACCGTTAAAATGCAGGTTTCGGACAGCCAGAATGCGGATGAGATCTCGAAAATACTGGCGTTGTTACAGGCAAAGATAAAAAACAAACCTTTACCGGGCGTTTGATCAGTGCCTGAAATATGTAGAGGCTGAATCACAGAAGGAGCGTCAGATCGTTCTGGTCATCTCAGACGGCATTCAGGATACAGGGGATGCGGGCATCACGCAGGAAGAACTTGAAACACGGCTGACACAGGCAAGTATGCCGGTATATGCGTTTTGTGTGGATACGGCAGATCGGCAGTCACGGGATGGGCTGGGGACATTTGCGCGCACTACGGGAGGCGAACTTTTTGTATTTGGCCCACAGAATGCAGCTCAGGTATGGCAAAAGTGGAAAGAACGGCTGAATCAAACCGTTTGTCTTGGATTTGAGAGCACTGCAAATTATGCTGATGGGGAGCTGCACACACTGCTCCTGAAAGAAACAGCCGGAGCGCAAAGCGATACAAGGCAGATTCGGATCACAAACTGGCTGGTGGATGATGCTGCACCAGAGGTCATATCGTTCCGATACGACAATGAAAAAAATACGATCGAAATCGAATTTTCGGAGCCTGTTCTCGGCGCGGACAAAGCAAATGCTTATAGACTGAAGAGAAATGAGAAAACGCAAGAGATCAAGGGTGTCGTAGTCAAAGAAAAGCGTTGCTATCAACTGGTTTTGCCGGACGATCTCCCGCAGGGCGACTATACCTTGGAAATGTATGGCATCTGTGATGATTCGATGGAAAAAATCCATTGAAAGAAAGCAGCCTTGATTTTTGTAAGCCATTTGAGCTGAGGGATGCTGGCTGGTATATCTTGGGCGGCGGAATTCTGCTTCTTCTTTTTATCGTAATATTCCTTTGGATAAAAAGAAAGAAAAACAGGGTAGAACAGCCTGTTGAAACGCAGAAAGTTGAATATGAGATTCAGCATGTTGTTACTGAACCGAAGGCTGTAATGTCATCTGCAGGAGAAAACTCCAGTTCGGTTAAAATGCTTATGGAGCTTGTAAGCGGTGCACAGGCTGGGCGGCAGATCGAATGCACGATATATAAAAGTGCGATTTGGGGTCGCAGCAAAGAAATGTGTGATGTTTCTTTTGACGATCCGCGAATCTCAAAGCAGCACTGTGTCTTTGAGGTGCGGGAATGCGGTGTGGTGCTTTCTGACCTGAACTCACACAATGGAACTTACGTCAATGGAATAAAGATTCCAGCGGAACACCTGCTTCATGTTGGAGATACGCTCCAACTGGGAAATATTGTTCTGCGTGTGATTCAACTTGCAAGATGAATGGAGCGCACCTGATGATTCAGCGACAGAATTTGTCTGTCGAGGATATAAAAACATTTTTATTTTGAGGAGGCCCCTATTATGACTTTGGTGAAATGTCCGAATGGCCACTATTATGATTCTTCCCGCTTTGGCAACAACTGCCCCCACTGCGGCATGAGCGGAGCTGCTAGTATCGGCGCAGACCAGACCACCGTGCCGCTGAATATTCCGGATGCGCCCCAGCCCGCCAATGAGGTAACGGAGCCGCTGACTGCTTCTCAGCCTGTGGTTTCTCAGCCTGCAAATGTGACTGCACCGACAGTAAGCGATGATGACCGCACCCTGCCTGTGACCGCAGATATGTTGGACGGTATGGTAGAAAAGCCGGCACCAGTGGTCGGCTGGCTGGTTTGCACCGACGGTGTAAATAAGGGCACGGATTACCGCCTGCATCAGGGCCGCAACTTTGTTGGTCGTTCGCCTGAGATGGATGTTTGCATTCTGGGAGATAATACGGTGTCTCGCAGCTCGCATGCGATCGTAGTGTACGATCCCCGTAGCAATGTGTATCTGGCGCAGCCGGGCAGCTCGAAGGAACTGTTCTATGTGAACGACAAGCTGGTGCTGAACCCGGTCGAACTCAAGACGATGGATCTGTTGAACATTGGTGACACCAAGCTGATGTTTGTTCCTCTGTGCGGAGAGCAGTTTCACTGGTAAGCTGAAAGGATGGGGTTATTATGGTAAATCGAGTTGCGGATAAAGAAAGTGCCAAGAGTATTTTAAAACATAACGGAAATCAGGCTGCAATGATTGGTATGGAGATTTTATACACGATCATCTCCACACTAACTGTCACAAGTATGATGGCGGCATTTTCTGCAGCAGCAGTTCGTATCTATGGTACCACACTCGTTTCGCTTGTGGTGTCCTTCATTAACGATCTGAGTAGAGTTTCCAGATGGGGGTATTATAGCCCCAGCATGATCTTCAGTCCATTCAAGTTTATTCTGATGGCACTGATTTTCGTTCTGCTCGTGGCAGCAACGGGAATCGTAACAGAGATGCTCAAGGCACCGTTCGAAGTTGCGCGGTATCGCTATTATTTGTATCTGCGTAAAAATGGAACACGGACAAGTGCCAGCAGCATTTTTGAAAGCTTTGATTTCTTTGTGCAGTTTGCAATCGTTACTGGAACACGAGAAATTGTCATTCAGTGGCTTCCTATTGTAATTGCTGTTGCAACGGTGATCCTTACGTTCGTTCGTTTTGCTGTCCGGGGTTATCTGGCTTGCAGTTCTGATCCTGATGGTTGGTATGATCGCAGCGGCAGTCATCAGCATTTACAGACGTCTCCAGCTTTGGCCGATGGCATGGGTTCAGGCGGATCATCCGCAGCTGTCGGCACAGCAGGTGATCGCACGCTGCAAAGAAATGACCGCAGGACACATTGGTGATCTTCTGATTTTTGAGTTGAGCTATCTGGGCTGGTGGCTTCTCAATGATATTACCGGCGGTATTGTCGGCCTGCTCTATGTGACACCCTACTATAATATGACAAAGGCTCTGGTATTTGAAGAACTGAAGGGCCGTGCCATTGCTCTAGATGGCATCCAGAGCAGTATCGCCGAGGGTTCGGGTCTGACGATTGCAATCAAGCCGGAGGATGTTGCAGAAAAAATCAACGACCTTGGAAACAGAATTGAGCAGGAGAAAAAGCAGCGCCAGTCTGCTGCGCAGAAGAATGTGCCTGCACTTTTGGGTATTTCTGGTATGTATGCAGGCTCCAACTTCCCACTTACGCCGGATCAGCCGGTGATCCTAGGAAGAGACAGCGCAGCAGCCCAGATTGTGTTCTCTCAGGGAGCACAAAAAATCAGCCGCCGGCACTGCGAAGTCATGTTTAACAGCCAGACCCAACAGTATCGAGTCACAGATTTTTCCAGCAATGGCACTTATGTGAACGGAAGCCGTCTGCCGGCGAACGCTCCGGTGAAGCTTGCGCGTGGAACGGAAATCTCTCTGGGAGACAGCAACAACATTATGAAGCTGCTGTAAGCAATAAGATATGCCAGCCAAACAAGGAAATCGAATGGATTCAAAGCCAAGGATTCAACTGCTCAAGCAAAAACGAAGCTTTTTACAATACATCCTGCTTTCTGTCGTAACCTGTTCTTTATATCACTACTGGTTCATGGATTCGCTGGTAAAGGATGTCAATGCAATCTGCAAGAAAGACGGACAGGATACCGTTGGGGTCGGAAGGATGATCGGATTCAGTATTCTGACATTTGGCGTTTATCAGTATCTGTGGCTCGCAGAAATTGTAGACCGGGTCTATGATAGTGCAGATGAATATGATGTAGAGATTCGGCAGGACAGTGAAAGCTTCTTTATCTGGATGATTTTGGTTCCATTCATTGGATATTTTATTGCAATGCACCGATTCGTTTCGGATGTTAATCAATTGGCTGCTGAATATGAAAAAAGACGGCATTTTGTAAAATGTACTAGCCCTATTACACAGCGTTCCCTGTCTTCCGGGCGGGGAACGCTTATTGATTAGTTGGGAGTCTGGCCGGGCAGACGATTGAATTGAAAGCCGGGACAACGGATCAAGATTGGAAGAAGTGCTGCGGAAGCTTCTGTGATCGTTAATAGTGAAAAAATCAGTAGGGTACACTGTCTGGTTCAATATAATGGGAACCAGCTAGGGTATACCGTTACAGATCTTTCCAGAAATGGAGTCGTTGTTAATGGAAAGCGCATTCTCTACAGTGTGCCGACTTATGTGCCATCGGAAAGCGTTCTTTCTCTGGCAGATGGTGCAAATAAATTTCAATTGACGTAAAGTCAATGGGAGCAAAAAATGAAAAAAGCAAAAATTATTGCAGCAGTGGCAATCGTACTGAGTGCCGCAGTCCTGATGGGCTGCAGCCCGAGAAATGCGATGTCTACGCTGTCTACTGAATCCGATTCGGAAACAGCGGAAGTCTTTTCCCTGACGAAGGTTTTGGATCTGGGTACGAATTATCTCGTCTCGCTGGATTATGAGAATGCGATTTTACAGTATATCGACATTATTCAGCATGACCCCAAAAACAAAGAAGCATACGCAGGACTTTATGCAGCCTATGCCGCACAGGGAAAGACAGATGAGGCAAGCGAAGTCCTTAACAAGGCACAGGAAGTTTTTGAGAATGACGCAGAGTTCTTGCCGGAATTTTTGAAGGATGCAAACCTAGTTTATGAAAATGGTGGCGGAAACAGCCCGTTCCAATTCCTCTCCAATCAATATTGGGATGATACCAACTCTATCTTTGCGAAGGACGTGAGCGATGCATGGCTTGAGGCGGAACCTGATAATGCAGAACCGTATGCCTTGCTGGGAGCATATTATTCTGCGCAGGATGATGAAAACGGCATTGTAGAGCTGCTGAAAAAAGCAGAAGAGAATGGTGTGGACTTTAACGCGATCAATCAGAAGGTCGAAGTCAATTCGGATGGAAGCTGCACACTGACGGTACAGATCGAGAATTTTATGCAGGAGGAAAACGGGAAAAAAGCTCCTCTGTAAAAGTTGAACTGGATTCAAAGGACGATGCCAAAACTGCGACCCAAAAGGTGGCAGAAAAGGTAGCCGATAGTGCCGCAAGCAAAGTGGTGAAGGATAGCGGCCTTACTGGTGAGGCCGCTAACATCGCAAATTCGATGGCGCAGGAAGCCCTCCGGAAGGGTTTAGGAAGTTCTGAAACGCAGGCGGCAAGCTCGTCAAGCAGCATTGCAGCTCCCGCATACGACCCCGCACAGGACGATGGTACAGACGAGGAATTTGACTGGTCTGAGATCGAATCGGAATTTCCGGCGTTCAGTGATGACCTGGCATCCTAAGATTTATACGGAGGTGTGGGTATGAATTATAACGATGTCAGCCAGTGGGCCGCTGATCTGGGGAGTGGATACAGCCGGATCTATCCGCTGGGCGAAGGCGGAATGGGCACACTTTACTGTGCGCACAAAGATAGTTTGGACGTGGATGTTGTTATCAAGCGTGTGAAGCAAAAGTTCAAGGGACGGATGGATGAACGCGCTGAGGCAAACATTCTGAAAACGCTCAAACATAAGTATCTGCCGCGTATTTATGACGTGATTGAAAGCCAAAGCGGCTATGTCTACACGATCATGGATATGATACCGGGCGTAAATATGCAGAAATATGTGGAAACACATGGCCCGGCCAATCAAAAGCTTGCCTATCGATGGGCTTGTCAGCTTTGTGAAGTGACCGCTTATCTTCATTCACAGATCCCGCCGATCCTGCATTGTGATATTAAGCCCAGCAATATTATGATTACACCTTCCGGGGACATCTGCGTGATCGATTTTAACACCTCGCTGGTTTTTTCCAAGGGAGTGCTGGCGATTGGTGCAACGCCGGGTTATGCGGCACCGGAGCAATACACACGCCCGGAAGGAACGCATCTGACGCCGGATTCTGCTGAAACGGTTCCACTGGCCGAAACGATGCCACTGCGTGGATACGGAAATGCAGTTGCCTATCGAAACACGGCATCCTCTGGAAGCAATGCAAATGCTTCCGTGACAGCGGCACAGGCAACGAATGCCGGTGGGTATGGTACAATTAGCAAGCGAACGGATGTCTATGGCATCGGTGCAACATTGTATTATGCTATTACCGGTCAGCAGCCCGGCCATTCGTTGAAAAGCGTCCGGCCCATCACAAGCTACAAGCTAAAAAATTCAGCCGAAGTTTTGCTTATTATCTCCAGAGCAATGAAGAAACGGCAGGAAGAACGTTTTTGCGATGCTCAGGAAATGCTCCGTGCTCTGCAGGATATCCATGCGATCGATGGCCGCTATAAAAAGGTCGTTCGCTCTCAGAAAATCGTGGCAGCGGCTTCAATCGTGCTTGCAATCGCAGGAACGGCCACCATTCTGCTTGGAACACAGCGAATCGGTGTGGAAAGATATGCAGCTTATGATGCTCTTGTGCGCAAAGGCCGCACGGCGGCAGAAGAAATGCACTTTGACGAAGCTGAGCAGGATCTGAATCAGGCAATTGCAATCTATGATGATCAGCTGGAAGCGTATATTGAAAAGGCGGTGCTTCTCTATCGGCAGGGTAAGTATCAGGAGTGCATCGATGCTGTTGAAACAACACAGTCCCGCGCATTGAAGTATTACAGCAAGCAAAGCGTTGCAAATCTTTATAATATTGCGGCGGAAGCAGACTATGCGCTGGAAGACTATGAGGCAGCGATCAAGATGTACCAAAAAGCTTTGGAGTATGCACCGGAGGTGCCAAGCTATTATCAGGGGCTGCCACTGCAATGATCCAGCTGGGGAACTTTTCAGGCGCAAATGATGTGCTTGAACAGATGAAGACTGCAATCCCTCAGGCGGAGCAGAGCGGGGACTATCAGATCGTTCAAGGAGAACTGCTGAGAAAGCAGGGCGATTTGTCAGGTGCACTGCAGGCTACATATAAGGCGATAGAAACATCTGATGACAATGATTTGCTGGCACGAGCATACCGTCTTGCCGCATCGATCTGCGAAGAGATCGGAGAAAATAAAATTTCCGAAGAGATCGAGTTGCTGGAGCATGGAATCGAAAGATTACCCGGTGGATATTACAATGCGTTGGCAGGACAGCTGGCGACTTCCTATATCCGTCAGGCCGAGGTGACTGGAAATTCCTCGTATCAGGAAAAGGCACTGCAAACATACCAAAAGATGGAAGACAATGGGAATACCACATTGGAAGTACGATTAAACATTGCAATGCTGCAGTATCAGCTACGGGATTTCACAGATGCCATGGAGACGCTTCAAGCATTAAAGATCGATTATCCTAAGGACTATCGCGTATATAAATGGCTTGCATTCGTTCAAGGGGAAATCGACCTAAAAAATGGTGCGTCCTATACCAAATCACTTGAATACTATACAACGGCGGTTGAACTGTACCGTACTGTACAGGCCTCCGGTATGTATGACCCCCCAGATGGACGAGTTGAACCGAATTGCAGCAAATAACTGGCAGTAAAAGAGGTGAACAAGATGACTGTAGGACAAATCATGGTGATATGTGGAAGTTGTCTGGTTGTGGCTGCTGCTCTGCTTGGCGTATTTGGAAGCATTCTTCTACACAAAAAAGGAAAAAGGCGGTTCTTCTTGAAATTGAACATGAATACCGCTGAGAAAGCAGGAAAAGAGCCATGAAATTTTGTTCCGCATATTATTCGGATATCGGGAAAAAAGAAACGAATCAGGACTCCCTCCTTCTGATGCAGCGAAGACAGCCTCAAGGGGACGAAATTGTATTTGCGGTGATCTGTGATGGTGTAGGCGGGTTGAAAATGGGCGAGCAAGCCAGCGCAGAAGTTGTGACAGCGTTTCATGATTGGTTCAACAACCAGATCGAAGGGCTGTATCAGCAGGAAATTCCGATGACTGCGCTTTTTAATGATTGGGACAAACTCATTCAGGAACTTCATGGATTGCTGAAGGAACACTCGGAAAATGCCGGCTTTCGCAGCGGGACAACGGTGGAAGCTGTGCTTCTTATGAAGAATCAGTACTACATCTGCCATATTGGAGACTGCAGAACATATGTCCTTTCGGACACGATTGACCAGCTGACAACGGATCATACCGTTGTGCAGCGGGAGATAACGGAAGGAAGGCTTACGCCCCAGCAGGCGGAAAAAGACCCACGCCAGAGCCTTTTACTGCAATGCGTAGGAGCCGGCAAGGTGGTAAAACCGGATTATCTCTATGGCGATATCAAGCCGCATCAGGTATTCCTGCTCTGCTGTGATGGGTTTCGCCGCAGAATAACGGGAAGCGAAATCAACGAGATCTGCAAATATTCTACCAAGGAAAAGAAGCTGCATGATGCACTGGAAGAAGTGACCCGATTATGCAAGAAACGAAAAGAAACGGATAATATTACAGGAATCCTCATAAGCACCTTCGATAAACCAAAACGGCTGGTTCCGTTCTGGAAAAAGGATACGCTGAGAACATCAGGAAAACTCGTAAAAGATGTTTTACTGAAACATTATGATCTGGCAGATCAAACATAATAAAGCAAAGGAGAACTAGTATGGAAAACAATCAAGAATTTGCAATCTTCTTTTCAGATGCACCGAAAGGTAAAAAAATCGGTGCAGTCCTTTCATGGATCGCCACAGCAATTTTGCTCGTTGCACTTTTTGTGCCGGGATTCCGGGTGAAGTTTCAGACACAGAATCAAAACGGTAAGTATCAGGATATTCCGGCAACGGAGACCTACGAACTGAATCAGGCGAAAGAGGCGTGGAAACTTAATGTTCAGCTGGGAACCAACAAAATCTCCGGAAAACTGAATAGCTTTTTGGAAAATGGAAAGACGAGCGTGTTTTCCTATCTTTCGGATTCGAGTTTGCTGAATGCAAAGCTGCTGACAGATGAAAACATTACTACTGACAAGGAATCTGGAAAGTCCCCAATGGGATGGATACTCTTGGCTGTATTTTTCGTTTTGATTGTTGCAGCTGCAATTGCCGGAGTGTATACCATGAGCTGGGTGACGCTGGCAGCAAACCTTGTTGGCGTGCTTGAACTGCTGGCGGTGTTCTTCCTCGTATTCAAAAATAGATTCAATGAAAACGGAGTGAACCTTTTGACCGGGAGCCGAGTTGTTCCTGCAATGACCGCAGTTTTGATCGCGCTTTTGGTAATTGCCGCTATCCTGTCCGTTGCCTCTGTAATCGTCAGCTATGCAGTTCATTCCGAGGAGGATGCAGAGGGTGATGCCTACTGGGATGACGATGACGAAAACCGGAATGCGCCGACTGGTCTGATTGATGATAATGATACTGCCCCTGTGACCGGCAGCATCCCGTCTGCCTCGGCTGCAGTTGCTACTCTGATCCAGATGAACACGAGCAAGAGCTTTGCAATTATGAACAATACGGAGTTGGTCATTGGTAAGGGTTCTCAGGCAGATGTGATCGTCTCCAACCCGATCATCAGCCGTGCCCATGCAAAGATCAGCTGCCATAACGGTACCTGCACGATTCAGGATCTTGGCTCTAAAAATGGCACGTTCGTTGGGGATCAGAAGATTTCTGGAAACAATATCGTGGTTCTGACGGATGGTATGTACATCACGCTAGGAAATGAGATCTTCCAGTTCAAGGTTTGACTTCAGCAGAGGCTGGAATGAGGTAAAATAAAACGATGGCCACATTGGAAGAAAAGCTTTGTCCAGTCTGCTTTCGGGAAGCGATGGAAGGCGGAAAATGTCAAAATTGTGGATATGTTTCGGATGAAGCATCTGTGGGGAAAAAACTACCTGCGGTCATTTTCAATTTTGAATACAAAATATCTGCTGGGAAAAAGTCTCGGACAGGGTGGTTTTGGCATTACCTATCTGGCAAAAAATATGTTGAATGGATCACGCTGCTGCATCAAGGAGTATTTTCCGTCCAATTTGATTCAGGGCAGAATGCCTGATGGCACGGTTGCCCTGACAGGCGAAGAAAAACGTTGTGAGTTTGAGGATGGAAAACAACGCTTTATTGAAGAAGCACGAACACTGCAGGAACTTCGCGGGAATGTCGCTGTTGTTGATATTCAGGATTTTTTTGAAGAAAATGGCACAGCATATTTTGTGATGGAACTAATCGAAGGCTGCAATCTGCGTGCCTTTAAGAAAGAACACAACGAAGAGCAGACTTTCAAGATGGCGCTTCAGATGCTGCTTTTGATTGGCAGTGCCTTAGCCGAAGTGCACCGCTTTGGCATGATCCATGGGGATATCAGCCCGGAAAATATCCTGATTACACAGAATGGAGAAATCAAACTAATCGACTTTGGTGCGGCGCGTTCCTTCCGTCAGAGCAGTGCAAAGCAGGGCAGAAAGATTTATCTGAAGCCCAATTATGCACCATACGAACAATACACCTTAAAACCCTGTCAGGGGCCGTGGACTGATATCTATGCACTGGCATCAACTTTTTACTTTATTGTGTCCGGCCAGAAAATGCTGGACGCTTTGAGCCGGGCAAAGGGAGGAGCGTATCTTCCGCTATGGAAGTTGGCTCCAGCTGTTTCAAAACCATTATCAGATGTAATGGATCATGCATTGGCGTTTGATTACCATGACCGCTATCGCAGCATGATGGACTTTCTGAGTGCGCTGGAGCAGGTCGTTCAGCCGGAAGAATATGATATTGATCTGGGAGCACTGATGCCAAAGTCGAGAGCTTCCGGAACGGCAGTTGTTCGTCCGAAAACGGCTGCTGTGCATGACGATTCTGAAAAGGTGTGCTCTGTTGAAGAGCAGGATGTGCAAGAACCCAGAGGCCTTGCTGCATTCTTCCACCCAAAGAAACGTAAGATGGCCTATCTGGAATTGACGATCGATTACAGAGAGACAGCGGGATGCTTCTCCAAGCGCAGGTGGTTACTTGAACCGAATTGCACGATAAAGATTGGCCGGTCGGCTACAAGTGATGTGATGATGCCCGCAAACAATCGAATCAGCCGAAACCATTGTGAGATCTTTTACAATGAAAAACGAAAAGATTTTACAATACGGGATCTTTCAAAGTTCGGTACGCTCCTTTCAAACGGAGAACCGATGAAAAAAGGAAAACAGTATACATTGAGGGATGGAGACAGTTTTTATGTCCTGTCACCGGAGTATACGTTCAAGGTGGTGATTGAAGCGTGATCTCTTTTTTAAGAGAAAAAAAGTTAAAGGAAAGCTGTCGACGAAATGCAGGCGATGGATGATGTGACACAGACGCTTTTGTACCCGTCTGAAAACGATTCGGAAAAGACACTTTGCTTTGACAGCTGTGAAACCGACACAACGGAAATTGCCAGTTATATGTCGATTGGAACGCGAAACAATCAGCAGGATTCAGTTCGCTTCGACCATAACGAATTCAGCACAGTCTGTGTGGTATGTGACGGCATGGGCGGCTTATCCGGCGGTGAACGTGCCAGTGCTCTGGCGGCGCAGGGAATGACACAGCATCTGCTCGAAAATGCACAGGCGACGGATATTTCCACAGAGATGGGCCGTGCGGCACTGAGACTAAATGAAAAAGTCAAAGACCTCCGCGATAGCGAAAACCGCAAAATGGAAGCCGGCACAACATTGACTGCTGTATTTATCCGGAACGGAGAATTATTCTGGTGCGGGATCGGCGACAGCCATATTTATCTGTATCGTGCAGGTGAATTGCAGCAGTTGAATATCGATCACAATTTTGGCGTGCATTTGGATCAAATGGTGCAGGAGGGGAGTATCACAACTGAGGAGGCACTGCGTCATCCGCAGCGTGCAGCACTGACAAGTTATCTTGGCATTCAGGAACTAACATTGATTAGTGGAAATAGGATGCCGTTACCTCTGCAAAAGGATGATGTACTGCTTCAATGTACAGATGGGCTGTATCGTTGCTTATCGGATGATGCAATCTGCCAGATTTTGAATGCCACAAAGGATTTGAAGCAGGCCTCCAAGCTGCTGGTGGAAACAGCTCTGACATTTCCCGGAGCACACGATAACACATCGGTGCTGTTGACAAAGTACAAAGGCTAAAGTCAGAAAATATAAAAAAGAAAGGGGTGCAATAAAAAACTGGAAGAAGACGCAAATCAAAGGAGTGTTGCTTTATGACAAACAACAAGATTCAGATGCCTGCAAATTTTGTGGCTCTGAATGAAAACGAAATGTCTTGTGTTGAGGGCGGCGGTATTGTTTCGCAGATCTGCTATGCTTTTGGCCGGATGTTCCGCAGCACCTACTATGATAACTGGGAGAGCGAGTCCAAGACCCTTGAACAGTCTCATGGTGCTGTTGTTTCCAAGAAAAATGGTGTCTACACCTACTCTGACGGTTATACCCACACGATGTCTGGCGGCAGCAACTGGGGCTTTACCAGCCTCGGCGATTTCTTCTACGGCATCGGCGATCTGTTTGCTGCGTTCTATCTGTAAATTCTAAGGAGCTGTGAGAACTCACAGCTCCTGAAATGAAAGCGATTCTTCCAGTTTTTTTATTGCATCGCAAATTTAGGTAACTTAAGCAAAGGAATATCATTATGAAAAAATCTACTGCGGACCATATGCACAGAAAACGCCGTAAGAACAACTTGGTATGGCTCTTTGCCCTGCTTGGCATTCTTGTACTGTTTCTGGGAACGATTTTAGCTTTTTTGATTTTCAGTAATTTGTCTTCTGAGCCTGCTGAAACTGCTCAAGAAGTCTCTGCGGTGAATGTAGAAAAAGACATTCCTGAAACGGACATGGGTGATCTGATTTATCACGAACCGGCAGCAGAGAATGTTGTAATGCAGGGCGGTTTTGGATATGTTAACAATGAGCTTCTGGTCACATTGGACAGTTCCGACAGTCTTTCTGCACTGAAAGATTATCTGCGGACGATTGGCGGTGAGGTCGTTGGTGAAATCCCAGTCACTGCGGATTACCAGATTCTTCTCCCTGCTGCGCACACGCAGGAAGAACTGGAGCAGATGATTGAACAGCTCAAAGCACTCCCCTATGTGAGACGTTCTTCTCTGAATTATGCATTTGAGCTGGAAAATGATGCAATTTCGGGTTCTTCGGCGTATTACCCGAATGATAAAAAATGGGACGATTGGAGCGGAAATTCTGGAAACAACTGGAACATGAAGGCCATTGATGCGCCGGGTGCATGGGTATACCGTGACCAGATGAAGCCAGTCAATGTTGGCGTAATTGAGGAGATTTTTGACTTCTATCACGAAGACCTGACTTTTCAGGAGATGCCGTTTGGAAATGTTTCGGCGATGGGACCTTACAAGTATAATGGTCTTGGATGGTGGACATCGGAACAAAGCCATGGGACTCATGTGGCAGGAATTATTGGTGCGGATTTTGATAATGAAAAAGGTGTTTGCGGAGTTGCACCGAATGCAAAATTATATGGTGCTACTTATAAAAAGGGCGAGACCAGACAACAGTTTTATTTCTCTCAGAAAACAGCATTGAGTTACCTTGTTCAAATCAAGCGCTGCAGAGTATTGAATCTCAGCTACTGCTTAGGCGAACATGGGCTGATGTATAGTGCAAGTCGGGGAGGGAAAAAGGCTCAGGAAAACTTCAATATTCTGAATGCTGATCTCACGGAATTTTTAGATGACTTAGAAAAAAACACAGGGAACTCATTTCTTATTTGCAAATCAGCGGATAATGACAATGACAAATTGTTTTATAAAAAAGATAAAGAAGATGTAAAAATGGAATTGAATACTTTTGGCAGGGAGATTATAAAAAAGATCCCGATTATAACAAATATAAAAATCGATTTAAGAAAGATGAATGGGTGTCAGGTGGGACGGATGCAAGATGGGATATATATAGCGGAATTGATGAACCTGAAATAAAAGATTCGATTATTGTAGTTGGAGCGGCAGCTGTTTCAGGAACACATTCCTATTTTGGCTGTAAACATAATGGATATCAGGTTGCTTCATATAGCAACCGAGGAAGCAGGGTTGATGTGCTGGCACCGGGAGGAAGCGATTCTGATAATGTTTTTCCAGATGCAAAGATTTATAGCACAGTTGCCGATGGTGCAGTAGGATATGGATATAAAGTTGGCACCTCAATGGCAACTCCTCACGTTGCCGGTGTCGCTGCTATGATTTTTGGTATTGACCCGACCTTTACGGCAAAGGAAGTAAAGAACATTATCAAAAGTGCGACAGGTAGCTATGGCGAGGAAGAATATAAAATGTTGAACGCGAAACTCGCCGTAGAAAAGGCCATTGAACTGCGAGATCAGAAAGCAAAGGAAAAAAGAAAACTCAGTGGCTGAGCCAACAGACGAACATAAGTACGAGATTTTCCATGATACTTTGACATGGGAGGAAGCCAAAGCCGCCTGCGAAGCAAAGGGCGGACACCTTGCAACGATTACCTCGCAGGAAGAACAGAAACTAATTGAAAGACTGAATACTCAAAACAGCAAACTCTGGATCGGCGGCTATAAAAATTCTGCCGGTGAGTGGTGCTGGGTGACAGGTGAACCATGGGAATATCAGAACTGGGGCGATGGAGAGCCGAACAATTCCAGTAATGTTGTGGCAGACGAGAGTTGTGTGGCCGTGTGGCCGGTAAAGTGGAACGATCTGGCAAACAGCAATACATATGAACAGAGCGGCTACATTTGTGAATGGGAAGCATCCAATGCCGCCGAGGAAACACAGGTCGAAGGTTACACAGGACACGTCTATGAGTTCTATACATTGCCCGAATCGGAGTGGGAGTCCGGCCCAATCACATGGCAGCAAGCAGAGAGACGCTGCGAGTGGAAAGGCGGTCATCTGGCGGTCATTGAATCGTCAACGGAAAATTTCCTTCTCTACAGTGCAATGAAGGCAAAAGGGTACGAGAATGCCTATTTTGGATTCAGCGATGAAAGCTCTGAAGTAAACTGGAAATGGGTCGATGGAACCAGCACAGCTTATACAAACTGGCATTCTGGTGAGCCGAACAATCAGGATGGTATTGAGCACTATGCCATGTTCTATGAAAAGTTTCAGGATGGGACGTGGAATGATGCAGATGGAATAATTGATGCCGGATGCGCCTATATCTGTGAATGGGACGACCCAACAGATAAAATATCCCAAGGAGATAGCTTTACAGATCAGCAACTGCGAATCATTGCAAAAGATTTGGGGGTCCCAGATGATTTGAATGTGGAAATCAAACAGTATCCAAAGACATATTGGAAAGCAGCAGGGCTTTGGGATATCTATGTTGAAGTGCTTCTGGACGGAAAAGTTATAGCATCGGGAAGCTTTGACGTAGAAACAGGAGAGATGGGACGAAATTTGTACATATACTCTCACTAATTCGGCAAGCAGTGCATTCGTGCGCACAAATGCAAATTTTGCGTTGCAAAATGCTTGTTGGGAAATCACAAACCCTTTTTTGATCTGCACCGTTCCGGTGCAGGCTACGCGTTCCTTCCGAACGCTTTTGAATGTGTCAATACAAACTCTCTCCAAAAATCCGAGTCGCTTTTTGGTGCAAGCGTCAATGGCATAACTCCGATGTTCGTGGTAGAATAGGTGCGTTGTGTGCCTGACGCATGAAAACGGAAAGGACGATGCAGAAATGGAGCAACTATATCTGATGCCCGGTGACGAACGCTACACAAAATTTCAGGATGAGAACGGTGTGCCAAAAGTTCGTTACACCTACTGTTCCCTGCACGGCAAGCTGTTCAATTGCGTGTGCCGCTCAACAGATGAAGCCCAACGGCTGTGTGAAGATTGGCTCGTAACGCAGGACCGCTGCTACATAAACTAAAAAAAGTCGCCGAGGATTCCGCCCCATGAAAGGGTTAGAATCCTCGGCGACTTTCGTTTATCGTGTCTGCTGCTTTTCCTGTGCGTCTTTTTCTTCTGCGAAGAACAATTCAATATTTTTCTGTGCCTTTACCAACTCCTGCATTTCTTCTCGTGCCTTGCGATAGTCCGGGTAGGCTGCTTTCTTTTGGGTCAGAAAATCGGAATACTCTGCATTCAGTGCTTTGACCTTCGGCAGCTTTTTTAAGCCAGTTTCATCGAAAGCGGCCTTGGCTACTTTGTGCAGTGTGATTTCTTCCCGGTGAGTATCCAGAAACTTTTTGCTATATCCCGCTTTCCGGTAGGCATCGTAGACTGGGTGGGTCTTGGCGTAATTGACGATGTGCGTTTTCAGCACAGCAATTTCCGCCATCCGTGTTTCGGCGGCTTTGATGGAATCTCCCAGCTGGTGGTATTTTTCTTGTTGCCGCCGCTGTGCGTTCATTCAGTTCATCTGCGCTGCCAATTTTGTGCTCCTGCAAGAAAATCAGCGTCTTGGACATTTCTTTCAGATTATATTTTTTCGCCCATCGTGCATAGCCTTCGCTTTTGCCCTCGGAGAGCTTTGCCTGAATGTCAACCAGCAATTGGAAGGGCGGCTCTTGGAGCGGCTGTATTTGACGTGGATGGTGTTCAGTTTTTCCCGCAATCACCACTTGCAGTTCATCCTCGCTGTACCCAGCCCCCAGTGTTTTGAAGCGTATGAACCGTTTTTGCCGTGCGCCCTTGACGGAGGTGTATTTTCCACGCTTGACCTCATAACCTTGCTGTTCCAGTTTTTGCAGAAAATCTTCGTAATCCTTGGGCTTTTCTGCAAGGATTGTGTCGATGATTCCGCATAGGCGGTCCCTATTACTTTCCTTGGGAGGATAGAGAACACGCTTCTGCCGTTCCCGATAGGGTTTCTTCTTTCAATGACGGACAACTGGTGTTCCAAGCAAATCAGGTCGCTCAACCGCTGCACTGCCAACGCCGAAAAGAAAAAATCCCGGAACTTCCTGCTGCCATCCAGCGCCGTGGAGTTGAAGATCACATGGTTGTGTATGTGCTGCCGGTCCGTGTGCGTTGCCACGACAAAGGCGTGCTTGCCCTTGGTAAAGCGCATAGCGAGTTCGTAGCCTACTTTGTTAGCCTCCTCTGCGGTGATTTCCCCGGACGGAAGGACTGCCGTATCTGGTAGGCGATGATGTCACTTTTCTGTCTGCGCCCGGTGGCAAGTTCATACTGCCGCTTGGTAAGCATAAATTCTTCATCGACTGTCAGAGGACTGCACTCGTGGCAACTCACCAATTCACCTTGCTCGGTCTTATCGGGGTTCTGCACATAGTCTGTGCGGCTTTTCAAACAGGCCGCAACAGTCTTTCCCTTTATTCTTGTGCAATGCGATCAATCGTGTCGCAGCCATCCTAAATCACCCCCATAAAAGGAAAATGCCGCCCGAAGGCGGCAAAGGATTAAAACTATTTCTTACAGTTCTGCAAGCCATTCACTAAAACGCCCGATACCCTCGGTGATGGCAGTTGCACCGAAAAAAGAGGATGAAGCAGATGAACTCGGCCACCAGCAGGATAAGAAACTGATCCCAAGTTTGACGGCAGGCGGTGTAGATGCCGCAGCCGAAGATGTAGAGCATCAGCGGAGCGACCACATAACTGGACAAAGTGAGCAGCCACTTTGCCATCAGAGCCAAAAACGCCACAAAGAGAGAAATCGGGAAAAGAACAATTTTCTTCAGCATAGACATCATATCAGGCACTTCCTTCCTGTTCGCCCTTATTATAAAGGTATCGACTACTGCGTTGCAAGGATGTCAAGCGTTATATGTACACCCGCAGTCCTCCAACTGCGGGAATTTTTATAGCTCTGCCAGCTTGGAAAGAATTTGCTTGCCGATATCAATCAGTTCATCCAGCCGGGTGCGTAGATCGGCAAGGTCGGCAGCATAGATCTTGCCGTTTTCGTTAGCGCGTTTGGCGACCTGATTCAGGTTGTTGCTGCAATTCTGGAGCAAATAAGCCATGCGCCGCAGCTGCGGAAGGTCGAGATTCAGGCAGTAGCCATCCAATGCCATTTTGCGGATATAGGCACTCAGACTGTGGATGCCCATTCCATACATCTTATCTAAAATGCGGTTTCGTTCTTCATCGGTCACACGAATAAAGAGACGGTGTTCCCGCTTTTTCAAATTATCGGCCCTCCTTATCCAGATAGCTTTTGAACGGCTTGACAGGCTCCGGCTGATTGGTCTTTTCCCCCAGTGCAGCCAGCACAGACGGACGAGTTGCGGGTGCTTCGGTTTCCTCGGTTTCTTCGGGAACATCCTGTGAGGAACTGCGGTCACGGTCGATGTTCAGCAAGGCGTTCAATTCAGCAAGGCGGGCAGACTTTTCGGCCAGTTCTTCCTCCTGTGCAAAGGGCTTTGCCACTTCGACCTCTGCGGCCTGCTGTTGCTGTTCAAGGTTTTGCAGGGCATTTTCGGCGTCTGCAATACGGTCAGCAAAGTTGTCGATAGCGTTGTCCAAACGAGTGATGTTGCCGCGCGCATCATCGCCCAGCGATACCGGATAGCTCAACTCTGCCCGGAGAACGGCTTGATGCTCATTCTTGAAGCTGTCGAACCGGATGTTCAGTTCAAAGCCACGGTAGGTGCCCAGCAGCATCATATCGGCATTGGGCATCTCCTGCCGAGCCAGCAGCAGCCGTTCGCCCGCAGCCTTTTTGTCATCGTACACCATGCCCTTGATGGTCATACCGCAGAAGTTTTCTTTGTCCTGCGGGTGTGCTGCTGCAATCTGTGAATCCTGTTGTAAAGCAGCAATGCGGGTTTTCTGTTTCTGGATTTCTTCCGGGAATGTTTTGAGCAGCTTATCCTCCAGACGATATTTCTGATTCTGGAAGTCGCCCCGCAGAACTTTCAATTTAGCAACCTGCACGTCCAAGTCCATCTTTTCCCGGATGCGTGGGTCACCAGCACACAGAGCCTTAATCTCGGCGTAAGACAGAGCCTGTTCGTCAATATCATCGCAGGAACGCATAGGGGATTTGCTCGTCATGATCTGGCTGATGAACTTCTGCTTATTCTCAAGGGTCTGATAGAGGTAGGCGTCAAATGTCGATTCAGTGACGTAATTATAGACGAAAACCTGTTTGTTCTGGTTGCCTTGGCGGATGATTCTGCCGTTGCGCTGGGTCATATCGGAAGGACGCCAGCCCACGTCCAGATGATGCACTGCCACAAGCAGCGTCTGGACATTTGTACCGGCTCCCATTTTTGCAGTGCTGCCCAGCAGCACACGCACCTGTCCGCTGCGCACCTTGGAGAAAAGTTCTGCTTTCTTGTTTTCCGTATCTGCGTTGTGGATGAACTCGATCTCCTGTTCGGGCACACCAGCATTGAGCAGCTTGGAGCGGATATCATCATAGACATTAAAACTGCCATCGCCCTTTGGCGTAGACATATCGCAGAAAATCAACTGGGTCAGCTTCTGCTCCTTGGTGTCGTTCCAGATGCGCAGGACGTTGTTGACGCAGGCATTTAACTTGCTGTTGGGGTCATCGGGCAGAGCGGAATTCATCAACCGCTGGTCAAGACCGATTTTGCGGCCATCCGATGTGATTTTCAGCATATTGTCCACTGAGGGGTCAACAGAACCGCTGTGGACTTCGGCTGCACGTTCGCTCAACGCCTGCACCATGTCCTGTTGGATTTCCGAAGGTTTGACCACCACCGTCTCAAATTTTGCATCAGGCACTGGGAGATGAAGCTGATCGCTGGTCTTGATATCCGCCGCTTCTTTGAACATCGCCATCAGTTCAGGTAAGTTGAAAAACTTCGCAAAACGAGTGCGTGCACGATATCCGGTACCTTCGGGCGCAAGTTCAATGGCCGTGGTCGTCTCACCGAAGGTGGATGCCCACGCATCAAAATGGGTCAGCCCTTTCTGTTGCAGGGTGTTGTACTGGAGGTAGCGCATCAGGGTATACATCTCGGTCATGCTGTTGCTGATAGGAGTGCCTGTCGCAAAAATAACACCGCGCCCTCCGGTGATCTCATCGAGGTAGCGGCATTTTCCAAACATATCGGAGGATTTTTGCGCTTCAGATGTGCTCAGTCCGGCCACATTCCGCATCTTCGTATATAAGAACAAGTTCTTATAGTTTTGGCTCTCATCCACAAACAACCTGTCTACGCCCAATTGTTCGAACGTAACCACATCATCTTTACGGTCTGTGCCTTGCAGCTTTTCCAGTTTCTGTTTCAAAGACTTGCGCAGCTTTTCCAGCTGCTTTACCGTGAAATGCTCGCCAGCCTGCGCTTTCGCTTCTTCGCTGGCCTCCTCGATTTCATCCATCTGTTCCTGAATCAAACGCTCCTGTCGTTCTGCGGACAAGGGATCTTTTCAAACTGGCTGTGTCCGATGATAACCGCATCATAATCACCGGTCGCAATTCTCGCACAGAATTTTTTCCGATTACCGGGTTCAAAATCTTTTTGCTGGTAACCAGCAGCTTTGCATTGGGGTACAGGCGTAAAAACTCGCTGGCCCATTGTTCCGTCAAATGGTTTGGCACGACAAAAGACTTTTCTGGCACAAGCCCAGACGTTTCAGTTCCATAGCGGAAGCTGCCATCTCAAAACTCTTGCCAGCACCGACTTCGTGCGCCAAAAGGGTGTTGTACCCATACAGCACATGGGCAACCGCATTGCGCTGATGCTCTCGCAAATTGATCTCCGGGTTCATGCCCACAAAATGAATGTGACTACCGTCATACTCACGGGGGCGGGTGCTGTTAAAAAGCTCGTTGTACTTTTTTACCAGTAGGGCGCGTCGCTGTGGATCTTTCCAGACCCAGCCAGCAAATGCGTCCTTGATGGCCTGCTGTTTCTGCTGGGCGAGGGTGGTTTCGTTTTGATTCAGCACACGCTTTTCTTTCCCATTCTCCTCGATGGTATCATAAACGCGGCTGTCACGCAAATTCAAGGTATCCTCCAAAATCTTGTAAGCGTTGGCTCGGCGGGTACCGTAGGTTTCAGTGGCCATAATGTCACCGAAGCCAGTAGCAGATTTATTGCTGATTCGCCATTCGGAAGTGTAAGGGGAGTAGCGAACGGTGATGGCATTGTTGTAGCGGATACGATAGGGCGGCTGAAAAGTTTCCATCATAAACTGCTGCACGATGGAGGGAGCAAGCCAAGTGGCACCCAAACGCACATCAATTTCAGATGCTTCCAAATCTTTGGGCTGCGCCTTGGTCAGTGCGTCCACATTGACCTTGAACTCCGGGTGACTTTCCGCAGCAAGCTGTGCCATCCGCAGCTTATCGCGCACATTGCCCGAAAGGTATTCGTCCGCAGTCTGCCAGCCGGCTTCCGGGTCATCTGCATCGGCTGCAGGATCTTTGAAAATCACGCCGGACAATTCGGTGGTGATGCGCCCGTACTCGCTGGGAGTGCCCAGCAGTTCTGCCATATAAGGCAGATCAACCTTGCCATGCTCACCAATAGATACCGCCAACGCTTCGCTGGGGGTATCCACGCTGGTGACAACACGCTCTGGCCGAATCGTCCGCTTGGTGAACATATCTGCCTTGGACTTGAGATTTTTATTCTCGTCCAGATTTTCCAGTGAGCAGAGCAGATAGTAGGAACTGTCATCATCGAACAGGCGGGCATTTTTCTTGTCGTTGATCAGCCCGTATTTTGCAGTAAAGGCATCATAGGTGGCGTTCAATTTTGCCTGCGATGCCTTGATATCCTCGTCCGGGAAGTCGTTCAGCTGTTGGTCAATCAGTTCGTTGACGATTTGCCGCAGCTCCACCATACCAGCTACGCGGCCTTTGGCGTTATCGGACAGTTCGATCTGCGTCATGATGGAGTTTTCGCGGTAGTAAATGTCACCATCTACCACGGTGTAGCTGAAATTCTTCACGGCGGGGTCTGCGGGCAGCGTTTTACGCTGCGCTTCCGCATCGGCAACGTCCGGAGCGGCAATCTCCACCGCAGTGTACTGGCCCTCGATGTGCTGCACCGCTTCGGTAAGCTGGTCTGCAAGGTTTGCATCTTCGATTGGTGCAACGGTCAGGTCATGGCCGTACTGGGGGCTTTCTAGTTCCAAATTTCCCAGCACCATTTCCGGATGGTCTACAAAATACTGATTGATATTGAAGCCATCTTCGGTCTGCCCCAGCTGCACCCATGCAGGTTCGATGTCTGCAGGGCGGTCACGCTTCTGCAAAAAGAGGATATCCGAAACAACCTCGGTGCTTGCATTTGCCTTAAAAGCGTTGTTGGGTAAGCGGATGGCTCCCAGCAAATCAGCACGTTCCGCCATGTACTTGCGGGCACTGCTGTCTTTGCTGTCCATCGTGAAACGGCTGGTCACGAAAGCAATCGCGCCGCCCGGTCGGATCTGGTCGATAGTCTTGGCGAAAAAGTAGTTGTGGATAGAAAATCCCAGCTTGTTGTACGCCTTGTCGTTGACCTTGTACTGACCGAAAGGCACGTTGCCCACCGCCAAATCGTAGAAATCACGGCGGTCAGTGGTCTCAAAGCCAGCCACGGTAATGTCAGCCTGCGGGTACAGTTTTTTCGCAATGCGCCCGGTGATGCTGTCCAACTCCACGCCGTATAAGCGGCTGTCTGCCATGCTGTCCGGCAGCATTCCAAAGAAGTTGCCGACGCCCATAGACGGTTCCAGAATGTTGCCGCTGCGGAAGCCCATCTTTTCGACTGCCTCATAAATTGAGCGAATCACCACCGGGGAGGTATAGTGGGCATTCAGAGTGCTGGAACGGGCGGCGGTGTATTCGTCCTCGGAAAGCAGTCCTTTCAGTTCGGCGTATTCCTTTGCCCAATTGTCTTTGCCGGGGTCAAAAGCATCCGCCAGACCGCCCCAGCCCACATACTGGGAAAGCACCTGCTGTTCCTCGGCAGTGGCACCCCGGTGCTCCTGTTCCAGCTTGACTAGGGTACGGATGGCTTCAATGTTCCGCGCGTACTTCTGCTTAGGACCTCCGACACCCAAATCATCATCCGTGATGTGGAAGTTCCCGGCAGGTTCTGGCGCAGGTTCGGCATTCAGGGTTTCATCCAAGGCTGCGGCATCCGGGAAGGTCTGCACCTTTCCGTCCATCACGGCAGAAATGGGCAACTCGTCCAGTTCCTCGTCAGAGAGTTCCGGCTCAACTTGCCGCAGACCGTCCTCGAATTGTTGCTTATTGATAACCTCGTTATCCCACGACTGCCCCTGTGCGCTGGTGTCGATGCGAACGTCGGTTTCACCCACATAGCCGATTTTACCTTCGATGGTTCGGCTAGGAAGATCAACGATAACATTGTCACCGACCTTGTAAGCGGGCAGTGTGTGTTCCATCACTTCCTGTTCCTGCTCGTACAACTCCCGGACAAGAGCCAGCGGTTCTTCCCGGAAAATCGGCATACGCATTTCTGCCAGTGCCACATCCTGCAAGGTCACGCTGTCCTTATCAAAGTTGACGTTATCCACCCGGAAGGCCCGCCCTTCCATGTGGACGGTGGCACCCAGCGGCAGATAATCCTCCCGGCGCAGGTACTTGGTCTGGTGGTGGGTGCCGTCCTCGTTCAGCCCGGCAAGGTAGACGTTCTCACCGCACTGCCACAGCTGCTTGGCACGGTACACCCACTGGTCGCGGGGAAAGCCGATGACCGGGACGGTGCCCAGTGCTGTTTCTTTTTCCAGAAGTTTGCCGCCCAGAAGTTCGCAGACCTTCCGGGCATCCTCGCCGTAAAACTCAAACTGCCCATTCTGCTCAAAGCCTACCAGCGCATCCGGGTACTGTTCCTTCAGGGCGTTGTACTCGGTTGCGGCATCCAACGGCAGCAGTGCTGGGCGTTCGTCTGCTTTGCTGTGGTAGTGCTCCAATTCCTCATCTGTGACGCTGACCAGTTCCGAAAAATCCAGAGCCTCCAATTCTGTTTCGGTCAGATCTTCCAGACTTTCGTACTGCCGCTCGTCGATCAGCACCTCGCCCAGATACCGTTCCACCCGGTATCCCACCAAATCCACATTAACTTGAATGGGAATATCCTCATCGGTGGCGTTGGTGTAGGCAACGCCGATCTTGGACAGGTCAGAAAAGTCCGGTTCAGAATCATATTCCTCCAGACAGAAATCCCGGATCAGGTTTTTGGCATGGGTCAAGGTAGCATCTGGTTCTACGGTGATGGGCACAGGGGGCGTGTAATGCTCCTTTTCTTTATCGGTCAGGTAGCGGTCAGACTGAATCATCAGGTCGATGTATTTCTCGACCTGTGTCCAGCTTAACGTAACCTTTTGATGATCCGGGTAGTGGTCAAATTCAAGTCCTTTTCCATCATGATTTACAAAACCGCTGCTGCCATCCAGAAAATCCTGCGAATGTCCGCCGATGCCGTACTCTTTCGCCAATGCTTTAGCGCGGAGTTTGCGGTCGGGCTGTGTCTGGTACAGTTCGATGATCCGCTGCTTGCCATCCTGAAAACCGGAACCATGCTTGCGCAGTTCATTCTCAATTTCAGCCTGCGACAAAACAAAAGCGGAGGGCGATTTTTCGCTCTCCGCTCGGTCGATATGTTCAATTTGCTGGGCTTCGGTGGGGATGACGGCATCCAGAAAACTTAGCTGTAGATCAGTTCCGTCCGAATCACTTCCTCGACCTGCTCCTGTAGGCTGTTCATGTGCTGCACCCATGCCATCTGATTCTGCTCCTTGTCCGGGGCCGGGTTCTGTTTCAGAAGCTGCTTCATGGTCTGCTGCATCTGGCTCTCTGCCGTCTGCTCCACCTCCATCAGGTGCGGGTACAGGCTCCCGTTCAGGAGCATCGTGTTGTACAGCACCGGGCGATGGTTCATCAGGTACGTCCGGCGCAGCCTGCCGTACTTGCCCAGCGGGTTCTTCGGCTGATGCAGGGTCAGGTTCGGGAGCTGGTAGTCCCCGATGGTCGAGTAGGTCACGTTCCTGCTGTTCGTATTCATATTGGCTCCTTTCTGCATTGCGGCGGCGAATGGTTGTTTTTACGGTGCGCTCGATGTTTCGCAACACCTCCCGGCTCATGTCGCTGACGGCTGCGCCGAGGGCAAAGACGGCATCCGGGGTGGAAAAATTGTAGATCGCCTGAAAATCGTCCTTGTCGAACCACCCGGCAGGCTCAAAGCCGCAGCGTTCCAGCAGCGTGTAGGTGACACTCATTGCTGCTGCGCTTTTGAACTGCATCTCCACCCCGGCTTCATCATAATCCATCAGCAGCGAACCGTCAACGATGGCGCGGATGTCCCCGCTGTTGTTGTCCCAGTAATCCGCCACCAATTTTCCGGCAACATCGGCAAGCTGCTGGCTAACACGCTCTCCGCTGATGCCGTAGATAGCGGCGAGCATTTCCGAAACAGGCTGTTTCAGATCATCGTTGTACTGCCACACCTCCGGGTCACGGGAATTACGGCGCACACCGGTGTCCGACACATCGAAAACGTAGTGCAGGCGCGGGAATCCGCTGGATTCATCCAGCAGGGCGATGCCCTTAGAACCGCGCCGGACATAACGGTTCATCCGGTTGTTCCAGATGTCATAGTCGGCGCAGGCGGTGGCATCGGGCCGCTGGGCGTAGATCATCAACTGGTCCACAAAGGGGTACTTGTACAGTCGGGATGCGGTAGTCAGGTAGTCCGTCCAGCTTTCCCAGTATCGGGTCAAGCCGTTGGCCGTGCGCTGGGCAAGGACGAGATATTCCTCGGTTTTGTTTGGCATTTTGGCCTCCTTTTTCAGATTTTAGGGTATAAAAATAGCGGGCAACCGTTTTGGGGTTGCCCGCTGGAAAGTGTATCGAGATAAGATTATTTGCTATTGCCCTTTATGTACTTCATAACGCAGCACCCCATCACGATGACGGGAAGCACGGTTCGTAAACCGAGGTCGCCGACCCGCACATTTACATCAATCACAAGCCCTGCAAACCATGCCGCTAAAGTGAAAACAGTTGCCCAACCGTAACTCATAGAACTGTACTCCTTCATATGTGAATATTCAAAACTCTCTTCTCAGCTTCAGCTTTCATAGCTGCCCGCAAGGAACTTACATTTATTCGACTCGAATGTTTACCGGATTCAGTGTAAGGTTGCCTCCGCCCGCCACCTTATACCATTTGCCTCTTTCGAGTTTGATTCTTTCCGTTACGCCCTGTGTAATATATCCGATTTTGTATTTTTCTCCAGTCTCAACATCGGTAAAGACCACATCAGTATCACAATCGCCGCTTACTTTTACAGTTCCCCAAAGTGGCTGTATTTGTTCTGTCTTTATAGTGCCTTCATCATCTGAAAGGGTGAAAGTATGGTTTCTTTGAATATTGATATAAATCATTACCAGAAAAACCGCTGCCAGACATAAGGCAAACTTTCTTGTTTTCATCGAAACACCTCCTGTAAATTCGGTTTTATCGAATCATATCACATAAGCGGACTCTTCAAACTTACAGCTCAGTTTCCACCGCAAGCTGCTCCTGCTTCTCTTTTTCGTCAGCGATTTGGACATCAACATCTTCGCGCATCTTTTTCAGAAGTGCAAGGACTCGCTTGATCTGGCTCTTGGTGTTTTCCACTCTGCTCTGTGCCTGATTGATGTGATCCAGAACTGCCCAGTCTGCAAAGAGGCCGTCAAAGAAGAAATCCGCAAATTTCAAAAAGCTGTCCACCGTAACCTGAAGGTCTGCGGTGATTTCAACATCGGAAAGTTCAGTTTTGAACCGCCGCAGTTCCACTTGGAGCTGTTCGATTTGTTCCTGTGCATCGTCCAGTTCCTCATACTTGGCAAGATCGGCCATCAAACCGCCGCCCATTACGTCATGTACTCCAGCCCTCGGCATTGTCGAGGGTTTCCAGAACTTCATTGACCGTATGCAGGGCGGTCTTTCCGGCGTTGATGGCCTCTAGCAGCTCCCGTTTTTGGACTTTCAGCGCGGCAATGCGGCTTTCGCTTTCTGCAACCTGCTGTGCGGCAGGGTGGGCAGATGCTTTGATGCTTTTGATTTTTTCGGAAAGAGCAGCTTGATACTGCCTTTCGCAATCGGACAGCCGTTCCAGTCTATTTTGAATCTGCTCCAAGTCGGCATCAACGGAAGAAAGATCATGGAGAGCCGCATCGTACTTGACGCGGGCTGCATAGGCTTCCTGCCGTTCCTTGTCCAGCTTTTCATCCATTTTTCCGATCACCTGATAGAAAAATGCGGCAAGGCTGTGTCCCTCCAGACGGTCCACGTCAGCCTGCTCTGCCAGCTTGGATTTTTCCAGCTTTTTCAGGCAATCAGCAAGCGTATCTCTCTGGGCGGTCAGTTCTTTCTGCTTTGCTTCGCAGCTTTTCTTTTCAGCGACCTGCTGCCAAAGCTCTTTCAACGTAGAATCACTCATATGGAATGTCCTTTCCCGGCATTACGTTTCTTCGTTCAGAAGCTGGTTCAAAAAATGCTGCCGATTATTTACAAATGTTTTGGTGATAACGTAGCTGTCCGTATCTTCATACTGACAAGGATGAATCGTGCCATTGTCGAAGCTAAAAATCTCAGCATCAGGCATTCCGAGGAGAATGGGTGAATGTGATACGATAATGAATTGCGCCCCTTCTTGGGCACACCGATAAATGTTGATCAGTAACGTGAGCTGCCGCTGCGGGGATAAAGCGGCTTCCGGCTCGTCAAAAATATAGACTCCATCTGCACCCATGTAGTCCTGCGCAATGGCGAGGAAACTTTCACCGTGTGATTTTTGGTGATAGCCTTTGGAGGGATGATCGTCATCGGAATAGTCGATTTCCTTGGTGGCTACATTATAGAAACTCTCTGCTCGGAGAAAATACCCGAACTTTGGTCTGCGATACCCCTTGGAAATCGTCATAGCCTCACATAGTTCCGAATGGGAGTTGTATGTGGAAAATGAATAGTTCTTCGTTCCACCCTCTGCGTTGAAGCCGTAAGCAACAGCGATTGCTTCCAGAAGCGTAGATTTTCCGCTTCCATTTTCGCCAACAAAGAACGTAATGGGCTTATGGAATGTAAAAGTGTCGATTCCACTGATGGCAGGAATCTGACGAACATAATTGTATGGGCGAACTCTGTTCCAGTCGATGGTCAGCCCTTGGATAAATAGATCGTTCATACAGCACTCCATACTATATAATGTAAGAAACACTTAGTTCCGCTCAAACCCAAGATAGCGGGTGCCCTGAAAACTCAGCTTTCCGATGTCGCCCTGCACGAGCAGACCATAATCGCTTCCGTCCACTTCAAATTCCATCCGGTCTCCGCTTTCTACCTGAAAGGTCACATAATAGGAAGTGTAGGTGCTGGTTCTATATCCATGTGCACCAGACAAATCTCCAGCATTTGCAGTGTCGGAATGCGAAATATCAGTTCGCTTTGCTACTACTGCTGCCGGAATAGATAGACGGGGTGAGTGATTGTTTTTGTTCCATGTGCGAAGATTTGAAATCAGCGTAAAAATAAATAGACACATCAATCCGAAAAAGATAAGTGGGAATACTATGCTGAACACAGCGTTAAACCAGCCAAAAACATATTACTCCTCCAGAATTTCTTCCAGCAGCTCTTTTATATCGTCCAGAAAAGATTCTTCTCCGAGGGTGTTCACCTTGAAGAACACCGCTTGACTGCCGCCTGCGGTGATGGCGGACAGCCGGATCGGACTGTCCGCATTCTGGAACATGGTCAGTGTCAGGCTCAGGCGGTTGCCGCCGACCATGCTGTACCGCTCAAACACGCGGACACTGCACCGGGCATCGCCCTCTTTGAAATCACTGCCTGCCTCTAAATCTGCCGACCAACTGCTGTCCGGGATTTCATTTTCCAGCTTCCGAAGCAGCTTGTCAAAGTTTTTGTTTCGGATGGTCTTTTCAAAGATTGCCATAATGGTTCCTCCGTTCTGACAATTAAAATTCGGCCCCTTAACCTTGATACGAGCAGAGCCACGGGAAAATTGCGGAGAAATCGCTTGAAGAGAGGAATTTTGTCTGATTTGATTATAGCATATCTTTTGGAAGAACAAAATACTTTATGTACGCCGCCCGCAGGCGGCAAAAATCAGTCCGGGGGAAATTCCAACTCGACAAACTCCGCATCGGTCAGCAGTTTCAGCTTTTCGATAACGCCCTCCGACAGTTCCCGCAGGGCGGTTTCATCGGGCATCAGGTAGCACTGCATGAGCCGCAGTTCGTGGATGAGCCCCAGCCGGGTGCCGGTGTTGTAGAGCATCATCAGCATGAGTTCTTCATGGTTAAAGTTCATGTACATCCCTCGCTTTCCGGCAGACGGTTGGATTGCACTCCGGGGCATCGCACTTCTCTTTGAGATTCAGCAGCACCGAAGGACGTTCCGGCTGCTTGTCCAGAAACCCTTGTAAATCTTTGAAGCCGATGCTGTCCACATAATGCACAGACACCTCGCCATTGCGTTTGAGTGCGATCACATCGCTGACCGACAGGCTGTGCCCCTCAAAATCCTGCGGACGGGAGAGGTTGAACATCTGAAATAGTTCTTCCAAAACCTCGTTGTTCGGCACATCCTGCCACATGGCGGGCAAATCAGCATAGTAGGTGACCTCGTAATGCTCCGGGTCGGGCGTTTTGCCTCGACGATTCAACTCCCGCATAGAAGCAAATCTTTCATCGAAGATTTTCTCGTCATGCCGCAGCTGCATCACCATATAAACATCGCACCCTGCGTTCAGAAATTTCTGCGGGATGTCCGCCATGGGTTCGCCGTCAAAATTCTGGTTCCATTTTTGCTGCATCGTCCACCTCACAGTTCTGGCGCAGAACGTGCAGACGGTTTCGGCACAGACGTATCGCTTGCCAGCTCTGCCAGCTTTTCCAGTGTGGAAGGGCGGTGATCTGTACGCAGTTCCTCGGCTTCCGCAACTTTGTCCATGACGGCATCGTAGTCCTGCAACAGCCGCCGGCCCTTTTCCAAGTGGTGCGCTTCCAGAATCTGCTCACGGGCTTCCTGAATGGTCAGTTCCGGGGCATTCAGCTGCCCGCCGTCCATCACAGAATAATCGCTGTGGTAGAGGGTGTAGTCCCATCCATCCTCACAGGACTGGATGGCAAGGTAGCCTTTGCCGCCCAGTTCCCATGCAGCCTGCTCGTCCTGTGTCTGAATCTCCGGGTAGAAGTCTGCATGGTTTCGTTCCATGACTTCGGCAAACTGGCAGATGTGGAACACATTGCCCAGACCGCCCATGTCAAAGTGATAATCATCCAGATGCTCCACCCGTGCCGTGAAGCTGTGCCCATCCGGGTAATCCACCTGAATCACGCCGCCATCTGGAATGCGATAGAGGTCATCATAGTGGCTGTTGATGAGACGAATATCCTTCGGCAGCGTTTCCGGCTCCCAGATGCGCCGCCTGCCGATGCCCGCCTGCGGGATGTTTTCGAGGATCTTTACGCTTTCCTGTTGGATGACCTTGCGGTCATCGTCCGAAAGTGCAAACAGATACCAGTTCCGGGCGGCAGGGATGGCGTTCCGTCCATCGGGCGGCAGGTTCTTTTCCGAGATCTGCCCGCTTTCCAGCGGCTCGCCAGTTACCTTGTTGTAGGTTGCAAAGCCGACGCCTGCGCCATTTTCCCGGAGGTGCAGATAGCGTTCATCGTTGATAAGATAGACTGCTTCTTTTATCTGCTCCATCAGCATCCACCTTCAAATTCCAGCGAAAACTTGCTGCGGCCATCGGGTTCAGTGCTCAGCAGGACGGTGGCGTTGTAGGTCTTGCCCTTGGCGCTCTTGCAGTCCTTCAGCCGGACACGGCCATCCCGCAGCAGCTTGTCCGCCATTCGGCCATCCAAGCGCTTGCCCAGACGCTTAAAGAACGCATTGTCCTTCCACAGCACGAAACGGCAAGGGTTGGATTCACAGAACCAGCCTTTTTCACGCTCTACAACATTTGCACCGCAATTCGGGCAGACACCAATGATTTTGTTTTTCATAAGCGCATTCACTCCTTTTTTCATTTCCGTGTTCTTCACCAGTTCTGTAATCATCGTATTGATCTCGGTCATAAATTCACCCGGCTCCATTTCGCCACGCTCGATTTGCAGCAGCTTTGTTTCCCAATCGGCGGTCATTTCCGGGGATTGGATTTCTTTGGGTATTACGGTAATAAGGGCTTTGCCCTTGTCGGTGGGCAGCAGCACCTTGGTTTTCTTGGTGCCTTTCCGTTCTAGAAAGCCCTTCTGCACCAGTTTTTCGATGGTGGCGGCTCTGGTTGCCGGGGTGCCGATGCCCTGACGTTCCACACACTCCGGCATACTGTCTGCACTAGCGGTTTCCATCGCATGAAGTAGAAGGTCCTCGGTAAAGTGTTTCGGCGGGGACGTTTGACCCTCTTTCAGTTCGACACCGGCAACGCTGCACTGGCTCTGCTCCTGCACATCGGGCAGAACAGCCGGTTCTTTCTGCTTGCCCAACAGTTCGCCCAGCATTTTCCGCTCCACAGTTTTCCATCCCTCGGACAGCGCAACTTTGCCTTTTGCGGTAAATTTTTCACCTGCGCAGATGGTGATAATCGAGGTTTCTGCATAGCAGTAAGGCTCACCCACGGCGCTGAGCAGCCGTGCAGCAATCAGCCGCAGGACATTCCGCTCTCCGGCAGGGAGGGCAGCAAGGTCTGCTTTCGCCATGCTTTTCGTGGGCAGCAGCGCATGGTGGTCGGTGACTTTGCTGCCATTGATGACCTGCTGCACATGGATAGGAAGCTGTTCTTCCACGGCAAACGCCCTGCCCGTGTCCGTCACCAGTCCCGGCAGGGATGCCGCAATATCTTCCGTCAAAAATCGGCTGTCCGTGCGGGGGTAGGTGATGAGCCGTTTTTCGTAAAGACTTTGGGCATAATCCAAGGTCTGCTGTGCCGTAAATCCCAGAAAACGGTTTGCATCCCTCTGCAATGCGGTAAGGTCGTAGAGCTGCGGTGGGCTTTCGGATTTCTCCTTGCGCTCCATCTTCTGTACCGTAACGCGCCCCTCCTTTCGACATTTGGAAAGCAGCAGTTCGGCATCTGCTTTCTGTGCAAACCGTTTGCTGGATGCGGTGCCGCCGTCCGCAAGGGTAAGGGCAACCGTGTAGAATTTCTCCGGCACAAAGGCGGCAATGGCAGCTTCCCGCACCACCGTCATGGCAAGTACTGGGGTCATAACACGCCCCACCGCCAGCGGTTGACCGTACAGGCACGAAAAAAAAAGCCGGGAAGCGTTGATGCCGACCATCCAATCGGCGCGTTCCCGGCAGCGTGCTGCGTTGTACAGCGCATCATATTCAGTTGACGGTTTGAGGTGAGCAAAGCCTTCCCGGATGGCGTTTTCCTCCATGCTGGACAGCCATAGGCGAGAAAAGGGCTTTTTGCAGCCAGTCTGCTGGTACACCAAGCGGAAGATCAGTTCTCCCTCGCGCCCTGCGTCTGTAGGATAGTTCTCAGAGGTGACTTTTCTGACATTGTTACTCGATGGCATCCAATGGGCCGATAAAGCGGTAGAAAATCTGGATTTTCTGGACGTATTCGCCATCGACCTTTTCCGCTTTGGATACCAGAATCTTGTCAATCAGCTGATGCAGAATCTTATAGTTCAGTTCGGTGATACCAGCGTACTTGCTGACTTCATCAATAAAATCCTGAATCTTGTCCAGCTGATCGTGTTCAGCACGGCCTTCCCGCTCGTACTGCTCAATCTTCTCGGTCAGTTCAGCCTGTTCTTTGTCGTAGCGATCTGCAAGCATTTGAAAACGTTTCTCCGGGAGAAGTCCCTTTGATACGTCCTCATAAAGTTTTGCATACAGGTCTTCGATTTCTGCGATTCGTGCTTTACACTGCTTCAAATCCCGTTTGTGCTGCGCCCGGTCAGAGGACACCCGGAGGTGCATCTGATTTGCAATCTTCTTCACAAGGGCTTCCCGATTGCTCACAGCGGCCTTTGCGTGTGCCTGAATGTCCGCAAAGACAGCTTCATGCAGAACACGGGCTTCCAAGTTGTGCGAGTCACAGGCTTTCGCACCATATTTCCGATAAGTGCTGCAACAATAAAAGGTCTGATCCAGAACACTGTTGCGTTTGCGCCTGTGCTCAACCTTGACTAACATCGTTCTGCCGCAGTCTGCACAGCGGATAATTCCTTTGAAGATATTGTCGTAGTCGGTCTTATCGCACATAAAACTACTGGAACGGCTGTAAAGGATTCGCTGCACGTTTTCCCAGCGGTCTTGTGGGATGATTGCTTCATGTGTATTCGGAACGATGGCACGTTCTTCAAACGGAATATAACGTCGCTTTTTGGATTTCATGGACACGTGGGCTTGGCTTCGTAGATGATGTGTCCGGCGTAGACTGGGCTGTGCAGAACCTGACTGATATAGGCACTGTCCCAATCATACATCTTTTCATCATCAATAAAGCGGCCAAACATCTCTTTCTTGTAGTAACACGGCTTCAGAACTTTTTCATCGTGGAGCCGCTTGGCGATGCGGTGAAGCCCCAGCCCTTCCTCTGCCATTGAATAGATATACTCAACAACAGGGGCGGTGTTCGGGTCGATCACAAGGTGATTGTGGTCGGCAGGGTCTTTCTGGTAGCCAAACGGTGCGCCGCTTGAGATATATACTTTCCGCTTTTCTTGCGTGTCCGAAGGGCACTCTTGATTTTTCGGGAAGTGTCTTTGGCGTACATTTCATTGATGATGTTTCGGAACGGGGCAATATCCATCTGGGATTGCTCGTTGGAATCATAACCATCGTTGATTGCAATATAGCGGACACCGTGTTCAGGAAAGAAGATTTCCATATACGTTCCGGTTTCGATGTGGTTGCGTCCAAGTCGGGACTGGTCTTTGGTAATGACTGTTGCCACCTTTCCTTCCCGGATATCATCCAGAAGTTCCTGAAAGGCAGGGCGGTCAGAATTCGTACCGCTGTAACCATCATCGACATAGAACTGGCAATTCCCGAAACCGTTGCGTGTGGCATACTCCATAAGCATCGCCTTTTGAGTGCGGATGCTCAGGCTTTCGCTGTTTGAACCGTCATCTTTTGACAGTCGGCAGTATAAAGCAGTTACTTTTTTGTCCTTTTCCATGTGTACCTCCATAATGGAAAAGAGACCTCATCAATCACATTGTAGCGGATGCTGCGTGATGATGCAAGCCCTTTTCCGCAGTAAAACGTCCAATTAACCAGCGGCGAGATACGATTCGGCAGTTTTACGAATTTCTTCTTCCGCAAGCCGCTGAAAAAGCGTATTCATCGGCACATTGCCGATATAATGGCGTTCCACGATCAGGCGCACGGACTTCGGGACTTCTCGGCGCACGTTTACGTGTGGTGGGCTTCTTCTCAGATTTTTCTTTGTTCAAGGGCAGACCTCCTCATTCATGTGGTGCAAATACGGAAAGGAATGGATGGATTCTATTCGTTTTTCTCTTTTTGTTTTATTACGTTGGTTAGGTGAAAGTTTTCTTTGATACAGTCTTTAAAGGCTGCTATACTGCATAGGAAAAATATCTTTTGCAGATGCCATTAAGAATCTGCATCACAGAATCGTGATTTTGGCGGTTCTTGAATCGTGAAAAACGCAGAACTATTCAACATTTGGAATTTTCACAAAGATGTGATTGGGCGAAGAAAACCGCGTTCGTCTGCGCTCAATCAATCCCGCAGCGTCCAATTCCTTAAGCGCACTGGAAACACTGACCGTGCTGCGCCCTAGCTGCTCAGCCAAAGAGCAAATCGTAAAAATGACAAACACGAAACCTCGTTCATCTGTCCAGAGATTTTTCTGCGAGAGCGTGGCACGGTCGAGTAGCAACACATAAGTCATTTTTGCAGTCTGACTCAGGTCAAGTTCCAAAAGGAAGCATGGGTATGGGAGAAACGGCGGCAGCGGAGTTTGCGTGGTAAGATATTCTGAAATGTTGATCACCTCCAGCTGAAGCAGAAATCAGAAACAAAGAGTATGTAACGAGAATTGGAGGGTTCCAATTCTCCAGTCGCAGAAAAGCACGAAACAAGTGCTCAACTGCGTTAATAAGTTAAGGTCTCCCATATTGGTCCTCGACTTCCCTAGGAGTGGGGAATCATCCGGCGGCGGGCTTGCACCGCACCATTGGCATTTCAGCCACCCCGTCTTCGTTATGACCGGGCTGCGAATTACAGAAGTACCTTTTGTGAAGTACCGGACGATTGAACTATTCTGTTTTCAAAGAACGGAGTTTTATAGAAAATCTTCGGAATTTAAGGCTTCCGAAAAATTGTCCCTCTACTTACGAGCCATCGAAAACGGCCAAAAAATAGCCTGAAAAGAAATTTGTTGAAAAGTTTTTGGAAAATATAGTTGAGGTGGCTGTTTGATTAAAATAACATTGACCCATGGGGCGACCGATGGAGGACGGAACTTTGCAACAATGGCAGTGCCTAAAGTTGAAAGTGGTCTTGAAAAAGATGCCCTACACTTGGTAGGCATCGAGAACGCCTGTTTCGTAGCATTGGTGAGAAACGTGTAATTGAATTGTAATTCTTGAGACCAAATCTCCGGCTTTGAAAAAGTCCTCTCAATAGGTAGCCGACGAAAAAGACCAAAAGACAACCATCTTTTGAGAATTAACAAAAAGGTCACAAATGACTAGCCTTCAAAGAAGCGTTTCTACTATTAACAGAAAAAGTGGCCTAAAATGGGGGTGTTGGAGAAAATTTCCACCTTAAAAATGCGCCTTTACTCACTAGCCAACGAGAATAGCCAAAAGCCAACAAAAACAAATGAATTATGTATTTCTGCCACTGATTGCAACGGCATATCGGTGACAGAAAGATCGTTTAGAGCGATTCTGCGCGGTTTGGGGTGGTAGAAATCGTTTTGTAGTTGGACTTTTTCTGCTGAAGCTGCTCCAGCTGTTTCAGCACAGATTTCTTCTCCGAGGGCTTGCCGCCCGGTGTGGAAAGCTGCTGCTTATTCAGCACCATGTCGATATACTTGCGGATACTTTTTCAGTGCGGAGACGTCCGGCTGTAAGGTTTCCAGTTTGGTGCGCAACTCTGCGCTGCCGGATTGCAGCGCAGAAAATTCGGCATCCAATGCCGAAAAATCTACCGCTGTGCTGCCGTTCAATTTCATCAGGGTGCGGACGGCTTTGTTAAAGGTGTCCAGCTCCTCTTTGTGCTGGGCGGCATAAGCGTCCTTGGTCAACTTGAAGTTCTTCTTTAGAAAGGTGTCGTGGATGGGCTTCAGCTTGGCATGGATGGCGGCAGCGTCTTTGATCTGGGCGATTGCCCGCATACGGTTTTCGTTCTGCTTCAACTGTCTGCGAGCGGAGCAGCGGTCTGGTTTAAGCTGTCAATGGCTTGGTTCAAATCCTCAACGGTGTTCAGAGAATGAGCTTTCAGATAGTCCACCGCCCGTTTGACTTCCTCAAAGTCCCGGACAGTGCATTTCAGTTTTGCCTTGCCAGACCAATCGCTGCGCTGCTCGTTGCGGAGGTTGAAGTAGTCCACTAGTAGGTCGGACAGTGTGGGTTCCTTCGACTTTTCCAGAGCGTCCAGAAGAAGCTGCCTCTTCTCGTTCAGATCTGCAATCCAGCGTTGCAGTCCACAGATGGCACTGCGGATAGACTGCATCAAGCTGTTGGCGGCACGAATGTCCCGGTTCAGGTTGCCGAGAAAGGTTTCTATCCCGCGTTTTTCCATCTGGTGAGCAGCGGGGCCGAGATGCACGGTCGGAATCTGCTGCAGGCCCTGACGCTCGAATGAGCGGAGATCAACACGTTCCGGTCTGCCAGCGGCTTCCAGATAGCGGTTGGTAATGGTTTCCCAGCTATGCCGCCAGACCTCAGCATACTTCTGGTCGTTCCAGTCCACCGTGTTTTCCTTGTGACACTTCCAGTTCCCAGAAGGAAGCCGAATGCGCTCGCCGTTTTCGTCAAGGTCGTATACCTTTCGGGCTTTCGGGAGCCACTTGCCGTGTTCATCCATTGCCCGGAGCGTCAGCAGGATGTGGGCGTGTGGGTTTCCATCGCCCTTGTCGTGGATGGCAAAGTCAGCGATCATTCCCTTTGGAAACAAACTGCTCCTGACAAAATTCTTTTATCATGGAAAGGTACTGCTCTTTCGGGACTTCCACCGGAAACGCCAGCACGATGCGCCGGGCAAGCTAGGAGTTCCACTGGTTCTCCACGGCTTCCACGGCGTTCCAGAGCGTGGCACGGTCTGCATATCCGGGCGGCGCATTAGGTGGCAGCATGATTTCGGCGTGGACAAGCTCTTTCTTCTTGTTGTAGAATTTCGTTTTCTGGTCGTACTCGCTGAACAGCCGTTCGCCGCTTTGGTAAGCGGCCCCGGCAACGGCGGACTGCCCTTGGCTGCGCTTGACGATGGTAATTTTGAAATGCGGACACGGAATAGGCATCACCCCCAAACAAAAAGACCGCCCAGCAAGATTGCTCTTGATGAACGGTCTGGAATCGTATTCGGTTTTGCTCGCCGCCTTGGAGCGGAGTGCTGTGCGCTTCGATCTCAGGCGGGAGCCGCAAAAGGATAGCTGCAAAGCAGCGCAAGGAAAATGCAGTTTTCCTTGGGATGGAATCGGGCTGGCGCACAAACGCCAGCTTCGATTTCATCGAGCCGTCTGCAAGACCGCAATTGCACCGGAACGGTGTATAATTGCGCCCTATTTCATAGGGGGTTCGGAACGTTCTGCTTTTCGTGAACGTCATGCACCATCGTTGCAAGAGCCAGCACGACTTCCGGTTTACGGAACGAGATTTTCAGAAGCTCCATCACCTGATCACCAGAAAACTTTCCAGCATTCCGGCACGGGTGCAAAGACGATGCACACGCTCTCTCCGGTTCAGCTCTGACATCCGGCGTTCAAGAATTTTCTCTCGGTGCTGACAAGATCGCAGCTTTTGCTCTGCTTTGGCTTTTTCGTTGCGGAGGTAGGCTAGGTCTGTTTTCGGTTGGGTCAATGGCATCACACTCCTTTTTCAGAAAATAAAAAGCCAAACAATCAGTATGGATGCACACTAATCATTTGGCCAGGGGAACATATTTAATTCTCACAATGCAATAGAATTTTCGCAGTAAAAGTTCTATTGCGTATCCATAATGGTTACTATCTGTGGTTTGGATTAGGACTATTTTGTGCGATGTAAATCAATTATTATTAACAGTGCTGTTATGCCTACAACTATTAAAAATCTGATGGTAAATTGAACTGGAAGATTTTGAAGAGCGTGGGTTAGCATTCCAACTTCTCCATCTTCAATCCATTGCGAAAACATTCGTAATTCTTCAAGCAAGGCAACTGAGAAAAAGGCAATCCCAGACCGATGATGTAATTATATTTTGCCTTTTTTGACAAGTACAAAATAGCAGTTTACGATTGTCAGAAAATACGAACAGCCAATCCAAAATACCCAACCAATGTTCCAATCCATAAACTTTCTTCACCCCTTTATGCAACCAGTCCTTTTATTATAGTAAGAGCTACTGCTGCAACAATGAAACATATTGCAATAATTTTTGAAATTAGATTCTCACTTATCGGATTGTATGAAAAAAATTTATTATATAGTATCAGCAACGCAGCATAAACAGGATAGCACCAAGGATTGATATTAAATAAATCGAAAAAGGAGCCAATCTCAGCGACTACAAGAGTTAGCACTAAAGCCCAATACGCTATCTTTTTTAATAAATCTGACATAGTCATTGTACCATAAACAGTAGTCTTAATTGAATGGAGTGTTCATATTTAATCAAGCAAGAATAACGTGAACAGCACGTTCGTAATCGGCTTTGCGAACGTATATTGTGTAGAGCATTTGATAATTGACCTTTTGAAATGCCGTTCCGGCTCTTTCACGGGTTCCCATCGAAAACAGAGACGGTGATGATAAATCGCGTACTTTTGTTCGATATCCGATTCCTTCTTTTTCTAAAAGAGATGTGTATTTTTGGTATTGAGATTGATTTGAGCAAACCACCAACTCTTTTTGATTAAAAAACGGTAGCATAAAAAACTCCTTGCTCAAAAACGGTTATCGGATATTATTTGAAATTTCAACATACCAAGTCTTTCCGGTCTTTGCAGCAATATTGACAACATAGTAGCAGCCAACGCGATTTGTTGCATCTACCAGAACACCAGCCCAAGAGGAATCAGGGTATTTTGTCCAGTCTTTCTGAGATGCAGGAATGTCAAAATCCTTGGTCTGATCTCGATATCCGTTACTCGTCCATAAGCAATCCTTTCTTATTAAATTGATAAGTTTGAATTTCATTCAAAGCTATATTGCTGCATTGGAGTAACTCCTTTCGATTTGTGCATTGTGCCATCCTTTCTTACACTGTATACGCAGCAAGCAATATTGTCTACGTTTCTGTAATAAGATGGAGAAAATCTGTCACGAAATCGGGGTGAACGGTATATCAGCGGTGAACTGGAACCACCCATTTTCATAGAACATCGTATACTCTCCACTGTATTTTTCGAGAATCAGCCGGATGTTCGCAAGTCCAAAGCCATGCATCTGCGGTTCTGGTTTTGTCGTTGGAATGGAACCACTTATAATTACAACAGGTTCCGATGTGTTTCGGACAGAGATAAAAAAGTCTTGCTGTGCAACGGCCATGACATGAATCGCTTTATCGCCCTTATCATACTGCTGACACGCTTCAATGGCATTATCCAAAAGGTTTGATAGAAGCACTACCATATCGGAGACATCAAATGGAAGATTTGATAGATCATTCACTTCAAAATCAATGCTGATCTTCTTTTGAGTTGCTTCGGCAGCTTTTGTATTGAAAAGTGCGTCCAAGATGGGATGATGTGTGTTGACAAGGAATAGCCGATCAGTTTGCTGTTCGGTGATTTTTTCAAGATATTCTTCAGCGGCAGAATACTCTTGATTCTTCATCAATCGATTTAGGATATTCAGGTGCGCCCGGAAATCGTGAACTTTTTTCCTTTGGGCAGAATAAAGTTCGCTTGCCGAAGTCATGTTTTTCGATTGTAGCTGAATCTGCTGGTTAAGCATCAATAATTGTTCTCTTTCCGATGCTGCATACTCCATTCGCTCCAATAAAAAGAGAATTGCAATGTTTGAAATAAAAATGAGAATACAACAGCCAGCAGAAACAAACTCTTCTATATTGTGACCACTTGTAACGTAAAGTAGGATCACAAGCATTACAAATGATGCACATGGAAATAGAAAGTACAGAATCAGCTGCGAATGTTGAGCATCGCTTCTGGGTCTGTTGCCCATACGCTGAAGCATCATTTTGCGAAATAGCGCAATAATAAATAATTCGGCTGAATAAAAGAGATTCCGTAGATTAGGGATAACGTCTTGTCGGCTTGAAACGTCTGAGCATCCATTCCACAAACCGATGTTGCAAGCATTCCGACTGCAAAAGATAAACTATAAGTCAAGAGATATTCTACAACGATAAGAAATAATAAAAACTTTCCTGAGATATTCTCATATAGAGTTCTGGCAACAATAAAGCAGGATAGTAGAATCAAGAGAATTTTGACGATTTGGTTTCGATTTAAGGCAATAACACTGAATTCAATGGATGCATACATTAAAATAGTTTGAACTATTACACCGACAAGAAATCTATGATTCCTCCAACGGTGCGAAGCAAAAGCGTCTAAAAACAGACATACGCAGACTGAATCTATGATTGTGTAAACCAAACTGATTAAAGCATCCATCTACTTTTACCTCGCCAATGTAAATATTTCTGTTTTAGCTCATTATAATTCTTTTCGCTTGGAGCCAGACAAAGACCACCGCGCAATTGGACTTTATTGTATTGAAAGATTTCGACATAGTGCATATTGACAAGATAGCTTTTTTGAATACGAAGGAAACCGAGTGGCTCGATTTTTTCGGATAGTTCCGTTATGTTGCCGTAAAATTGGTATGCTGGGCGTTTTTCGTCCAACAAGTGCATAACAATGATTCTTCGATGAGATTCTAAATACAGAATGTCATTTACAGGTACATCGATAATTTCAGAGTTGATTGAAATTGTGACAAGCTGTTTCCGTCGAAGTACTTCTTGGACAGCTGAATCAAAGTAGGAATCAAGTTTAGCAGAGAGATCTGCTTTTAGTAAGTAACGAAAGGCTTGAACTTCAAATCCCTCTGGAGCATACTGAATGAAATTTGTAATGAAGATAATCACAATATTTTCATTTTCTGCTCGTAACTTTCTGGCAAGCTCAATTCCATTTGTTTCGCCCATATCAATATCCAGAAGCGCAATATCATACGGAAGTGATAAGTCTATTTGACTTGGTTGAGAAAAATCCATAAAATCTTGATGATACCTGTGTTTCTTCGGTTTTCTTTTCAAGTGTTTCAATGATAGAATCAACGATCTGCCGTTCATCGTCACAAACCAAGACATTCATTTTGAAATCCCTCCATTGCACATGTGCACATGGGACCGCTTTTCATTACACAACATACAGCCCTGTTCCTTACAAGTATAATACGATTATGCCAAAACTTCAAATAGTCAAAAGCCTTTGGTTGACGATTGACTTGTAATATGGCGAAAGGTAGCTTTGGTGTGCTCCCCTAATGCTGGATGTCCACTGTTAGGGAACATACTATCTGTACGCACACCGATTTCGTTACAAAATTTCTCTGTTTTGCTACAAAATTGTGGACGTTGATTGATTCTTGTGCTTTGATGTTATCATAGTTGACCTAATATGTGCATAAGAGGGGAGAAAATCAAATGAGAGGAATAATAATAGTTTTAATGGCGATTTTAGGCGTGATATTCCCTAAATTTTTGGTGAAAGCAATTAAAAGCACTGATAAAAATGATGCTGGTGGAGGTCTTTTGGGTTCACAGATCACTTTTGGAATGCTGATGCTGATAATTGGTATATTTCTCAATTCGTGTATTTAAGGCTGAGTGTTTCGCAAATCCATGCAAAGATAATATGCCATAAAACCGTATTATCAGGTCACAGGAGGACAAAAATGGACAAGAAAAATGATTTCTTTCTTGGTGCGCCTTTACCACTTTGGGGGTGCGTTTCGATATGGCTTGGTAATCTTGTGAGACTAACCCCTGAAAGTGCAGTGCCGTATGCTTGGGCTGCTTTGTTTTTCTCATATGGAATTGTAGCCTTGTATTATATTCAGATGGCAATATCTTTCAAAAGTTGTAGTAATAGCCCAAAAGTGAAGTCCGCATGGATTATGTTGGGAATTTCGACACTATTTTTAGTGGGTTCGATAATTTTAGCTATTCGATAAAGGAAGGTAAAGTCTCTAAACAAGAAGCAAAGGGGGATTTTTGATGGCTTGTAAAAATTGTGGTTATGAAAACAAGTTGGGTGTTCGATATTGCCAACGGTGCGGTCAGTATATTGAACCAAAACGGACATTGGCACAAGAAGTTAAATCGTGGGATTTTAGAAGTCTCGCTGGTGTTGGCCGTAGAGATGTGAATATTGCGCCGCTGTTTACTGCATCACCCGTTTAAACTCCAGCAAAAGCACACCAAACGCCCTCGCCTGTTGAACCGATGCCAGACGGAAGATGGTATTGCCCGGACTGCGGAACATTAAATGCTTCTTCTGAACGTTTTTGCAAAAACTGTGGAAAAGTTCGATAACTATCGTTTAGCATTAAAAACTACGGAAGCTTTACGCTGAAAGCTGTAACTTTAAGCAGACCGGAAAGCTTATAATGAGGGTAGAACAGAAATATGACCAACGAAGATACCACTGATTTTGACGAGCACTTCGCTAAAATTTCGTCCTATATTGTGGACACATTGCACGGCGTTCCACTTGAGATGAACGAGGATGAAAAAAGAACAATTTCGCATACAAGTTATTTCAAATCAGTATGCAGAACGGTTGCTAAGTGAAGCCGAAAAGACAGAAACGTATAGAGGTTTATCAAAAATTGATATTCTCCATACAGTTTCTATCCCTCAACTGGCTAGAACAATCCCACTTAAAGGTTTGAATCTCAGTTTAGAAAAATACAGAATGCCGGATGGTGTAATAATAGAGGTTGAGAGTTCGTCACATTATTTGGGGTCATTTAGTGAGAAAAATGATTCTTCCACACTGGCTGAATTTTTGCCCACGCGCTTGTTGTCATTTACAAATGTGTGGGCACTTTTTTTGTTGAAGCGTCCAAAGCTGACAAGATTTTGAACTTTTTTCAAAAAAGCTGTCACAAACACAGTGTGAACTACGTTGACTAAACAAAAGCTCCTGCTGGAGTACACAAAATGGAGGTTATGTCTGATGAAACGATTTCAAATAGTGATTCTCACAATCATGCTGGCCAGTTTATCCGCCTGCGCAACAAATTCGCTACCGTCATCCTCCACCGAATCCTCTGTTTCCATATCGGTATCAAATCCACAAGATTTTTTATCAGAACTTGAGGATATGGAAACGGGTCAAATATTAGAAGAACTTAAAATTTCAGATGGCGGATATACCGAAGATTGTTTTTCGGTATTGTCTAAGCGGCTTGTTGAATTTCCAGAAGATACGCTTCGGATACTGAAGCATAGTAAGCTGATGACCGATGAGAAGTTTGAAGAACTTGTCATAACGGGAATTAGGTCAGAAATTTCCTATACTGGGTCAGATGAAGAAAAGAGAGGCGCTTTATAAATATTTGAAGTCTGCATCTACAGGTGGAGAATATGCTGAAATGGCATCAAAAATTTTAGATGGATGGACATTTGAAGGTGAAAGAATTCCAAATCATAAAATTGAATTTTCTGCACAAGAATCGGAACAATCGAATTGCGCGATTTCATTACACTTCCACAGGGGTGGAAATTTCAGGAGAAAACAAAAAGTCAGACACCGAACATGAGCCGCTCATGCGTGCTGGATTGAATCCGCTGTACACCGTGTATGACATTTATGATAGTGATCACACACTTATCGGTGCAATTGGTTACAGCAATTATGAACCATACGAGGGAGATAAAGATTCCGTGCAGGTCGTATATTCTGCACTTCGGCTTGGGTCGGTCTACAGATTTGATACAGACAGCAGGTATGATGTGGTTAAAACAAACAAATATGGAACGACTGCACTTACAACAGTAGTTTATCAGGATGGTGCAAACGCTGAGTCTGTGAACAACTGGGGCATCCTCTCTTATAACAACGAGAAAGAATGCTTTGTTGCCGTTGAACTTGAATCGAATTCCGTGTCGGAAAGCCAAGTGTTAGAAATAGCAAAATCCATTGAGTTTTAGATTGCGTTTTGAACCACAAGAACTTGATAGCAACATCAAATAATCCAAGATAACAGCTGATCTGCCTGCTTGTGGGGCATGGCATTATTTGGTCACCAAAAAGCTAACGCGGCCGTCCACTGTATTTCAATACAGAAACGGACGACCTCGTTAGCTTTTTTACGAGATGAGGTCTCTTTTTCTTTCTCTTAAGTCACCTAACCGCACTACCCTGCATCGCAGCTGTTCACGATGCTATCCACATCCGGGCGGTGCATCAGCTTTTGCAGGATGCCAAACTGCTTTTTGGTGGACGCAGACACCAGATACTGCCACTTTTGCGGCAGGATGGGCAAGTCTGCGATGCTCCACTTGACGTATTTGGCATCGTAGATGTTGGGCGGTGCCAGTTCCACCAAGTGCCCCACGCACCAGCTTACCAGATAGCCGTTGCCCTCAAGATAACCGTCTTTGCGGTTGGTGGCACCGAGGACTTTGGCGTAGGACATGGCAACCGACGGCTTTTCCGCTACGATCAATTTTGCGATAAATATCCCTCCATTCTGTTTCGGATTGCAATATGTAGGCGGCAGACCGCCGCCTTAAAATCAGATAGGTTCGGTATCTTCTTCGCCTGTCTCCTCCGGCTCATCCTCGGTGGGAATCTCGAAGTCGCCCTTGTCCTCGGTGTAGTTTGCATCGGGGTCGAGGGCTTCTTTTTCGGCCTGCTTTTTCTGCTTCTGCTTTGCGAAAGCGTAGAAAATGCCGCCTGCCGCCAGCGCAATCAGCACGACCACCCCCCCAGAAAGCCGGACGCGATCTTTGTGACCTTGTTTTCCTTGGGCGTTTCCGTGCCGGATGCCGCCGCTGCTTCCGCAGCTTTCTTGGCATCCTCCACGGCTTTCAGCCTGTCCTGTTCAGCCTGCGCCGCTGCTTCTTTTTCGGCGGTGTAGGCATCGGCGGCATCTTCTTCCATCAGAGCCAAAAGGTCGGCTTCGTCCACCAGATTCATAAAGTGGACGGTCTGCTGCCCTTTGGCGTTGCGGTCAATGACCAGATAAAAGGTTGCACCCGACTTCGACACCAGCGTGATGAACTGCTGACCACTGCCATCGGAATAGTCGGTGTGGTAATCATCCACCAGCGTCAGGTTGCCCTCCGGGGTCAGGGCACCAGAGGATTCGTCCGTGATGGTGACAACATCCTCCTCCACCACTTCCGGCAGAACAGGCTGCTCCACGGGGCGGCTTCGCCCTCAAAGGCAAAAGCGGGAGCCGCCATGCCAGCGCACAGCGCCGCCGATACCAACAGCGCACCCAGTTTCTTAATCTTCATCTGTACCGACCTCCTTCTCGAAAGTTGCACCCACGGCAGACAGCGCAGCCGGGTTCGGGGTAGTGTTAGCAGACTGCCGCAGCAGGGCAGCAAGCTGTTCCGGCGTGACCTTTGCAGTTCGCACCATCTCGTTGACCTCGGCGGCCTCGGCTTCCTGAATCCGCCGCTCCAGAATCTCGATGCGGTTGTTCAGCTTGATGCGGCGTTCCTTCTCTTTTTCCAGCATTGCCCGCGCTTATCCGATTTTTCGCTCATAAAACTCCTCCAATCATTTTGAAAGCCGTCCAAAACCGGACAGATATTTCTGCCAGTAGGACGAGTGAATATCAGCATACTTTATGGGGTCTCCGGCAGACACCATCTTGCCGTTTCAAGGTAGATGCCCACATGACTTTTCCCCGGTGTATCATACGTTCCCTCGAAGAAAACAAGGTCACCGGGCTTTGCTTCGGCTTCGGAAATATGCTGGCTTTTTTGCCAAAGACCGTTGGCTGTGGTGCGCCCCACATCATAGCCGTTCTGGTTGTAGACCCAGCAGACATAGCCGCTGCAATCAAAGCCGGTTTCAGGGGTGGAACCGCCCCACACATAGGGCGTACCCACATACTTTTGGGCTTCCTTGTAGATGGCTGCAAATTCGCTGTCGGTCAGGGCTTCTGCCGGAACCTGATAGTCGATGCCCGGTGTGCCGGAGCCATCGGAGCCACCGGGCGGCAAGCCTCCATTAAAAAGATAAGGTCTGCCGCCCAGCGTATCCTGAAAGATCTGCGGGTTTCCACTGGTCGTTGTCCAGTTCCTCCGGATAACGACCTCCAGTCCTTTATTCACCAGCTTTGTGTGAAAAAACGATACTCATAGGGCACTTGCACGGTGTAGGGGGATGCCAGTAAAAATGTCGATCATCACTACCGTGTAGTATCGGTCTGACTTCTACCCATGTGGTCAGCTTTGTATTGCTTGGCAAACGTCCCTTGAGTTTTGCCTGCACCTCGCTGCGGGTGTAGTCGTCGTAGAGAGTAGTCAGGAACGAAGTGAGCTGCCACGGTGCTCGATAGCATCCAGATGGTATCGGTATTCGTGCCGGGGTGGTCGGTGGGGGTACGCTTGATCTTTTATCCAGTTCCTTTCCAGCTTCTTGTAGTCGGTTTCGGCTCCCCGGATGTCCCGGTCCTCTGCGGTGTAAATGGTCTGCCCGGATACCTGCGTGGTGCCGGAAAACAGAATGGAACAGGACGAAAACGCTGACATGACCAGCAGCAGGAGCAAAATCAAAAGAACGTGCGTGCAAGGTCTGCCGCCCAAGGTGTCTTGAAAGATCTCGTAGCGTTTCCATTGGTCGTTGTCCAGTTCCTCCCGGATGACCACCTCCAGTCCTTTATTCACCAGCTTTGTGTGAAAAATTCGATACTCATAGGGCACTTGCACGGTGTAGGGGATGCCAGTAAAAATGTCGATCATCACTACCGTGCGGTATCGGGTCTGGACTTCTACCCATGTGGTCAGCTTGTATTGCTTGGCAAACGTCTCCTTGAGTTTTGCCTGCACCTCGCTGCGGGTGTAGTCGTCGTAGAGAGTAGTCAGGAACGAAGTGAGCTGCCAAGGATCGTGCTCGATAGCATCCAGATGGTATCGGTATTCGTCATAGCCGGGGTGGTCGGTGGGGGTACGCTTGATCTTTTTATCCAGTTCCTTTTCCAGCTTCTTGTAGTCGGTTTCGGCTCCCCGGATGTCCCGGTCCTCTGCGGTGTAAATGGTCTGCGGCACCGACTGCTCCACTTTAGACTTTTTCGGAGGGGAGCGCGTAGCCGTGCGCTCCTTTTCCTCCTCGAATTTCAGCTTCGGCTGTTTCTCACTCATGCTTTTGCGCCTCCGCAACTTCGGAAAGGCGGGTCGTAAGGATGCGGTAGAGTTCAAGGTCTTTCGGGAAGTGGTCAACAAAGGGCAGGATCACGTTGCCGAAAAACAGCAGCCCTTCACCCTCACCGGAGTGAGTGACGTAGGAAAGCTGATGGGGCGAAATGTTCAGCTGCTTCGCGAGAATCTGCCGGTCTCCGTTGGCCTGATTGAGCATATACACAAAGTCCGAGTTTTCAAAAATATTCGATACTTCGGGGCTTGCCAACAGGTCTTTGACGTTCTGCGTTAGGGCTGTCGGAATGCCGCCCCACTTACGGAAACGCTTCCAAATCTCCACGGAATAAGCAGCAGTCTGATCTTCCTTCAAGAGCAAATGGAACTCGTCTGCATAGTACCGGGTGGATTTTCCAGCACTGCGGTTGGCGGTCACGCGCCCCCACACGGCATCCTGTACGATAAGCATACCGAGTTTCTTCAACTGCTTGCCAAGCTGCTTGATGTCAAAACAGACAATGCGGTTATTGATATCCACATTGGTGTGGTGGTTAAAAATATTCAAAGAACCCTTAACGTAAATTTCCAGCGCAGCCGCCACATGGCGCGCTTCCGGTTCGTCTTGCGTCAGCAGGGCGTTGTACAGATCTTCCAACAGCGGCATATTTTCCGGGGTGGGATTCTCGAAATACTTGCGATAGATCACATGGACGCAGCGGTCAATGACCGTCTTTTCCACCGGCTGCAAGCCCTCTTTGCCGCCCACCACCAGTTCGCACAGGGACAGCACAAAGTCGGCTTTCAAAGCCAGAGGGTTATCCCATCTTCCGATATTGTAGCAGGGCTGCTGTTGACCGTACGTGAGCGTTTCCACTCATACGGCTCAAGCATTTCATCACTTTTTCAAGCGGTTCTCAGCATAAATACGCTGACAGGTGCAATGAACGTAGCGCATATTGCGAACATCTTCCATGCCAGCCTTTGCCTTTGGTGCAAGGTAGAAGATTTCTCTTTCTTCCGTTACATCCATCGGCATTCCGCAGTGGTAGCACAGTCCATTCTGGCTTTTCCAAATCATCTTGAATTTTCCAGTCAGCCGGTGCATTCCTTTATCGAATTTCCTTTTTTGGAAATACGCCTCATCGAGGAACGGATTTGCAGTAGCTTTTATCTTGGTATGTCGCACAATGGCTGTGCTGTCCACCCGTATCAGCTCCTTGTTTTCCGTAGAGAACACCCAGTTCCGATTACCGACACGATGCCAGTATCTCGTGGAAATCCACCACTTGTTCTTCTTTGGGTGCCGTCTTTTTGCCCATCGCCACAGCAGTTCGTACAGGACGTAGTCCAGATGCGCGAACGCATCACTTGCGCATACGGACTGGTGGTAATTAGTCCAACCTCGAATTTGTTCGTTCAACTTCATAATCAGAACATCTTGCTGCCACGCTTTTCCTCTGCGGAGAATCGTGTCAGAGATATTGGAAACGATAGCCTTGACCGCCTTTTGGGACGGCTTGATAATCAGCTTTTCGTTATACTTTCTGAAGTTCCAGCCGAGGAAGTCAAAACCATCGTCAATGTTGGTGACAACGGTCTTTTCATCAGAAAGTTCCAATCCGCGTTCAGCGAGAAACTCTCGAATCAGCTCCTTTGCTTCAAGAGCCAGTTCAGGTGTTGCCGCTGTGACCACAAAATCGTCTGCATAGCGGACGAAGTTTACTTTGTGGGCATTCTTAAATCTTGAATCGACCTTGCCGAGCGCGTTCGTGTGAAAGCGTTCGACCAGCTTCTTCTCGATACCATCCAGCGTCATGTTCGCCAGAATTGGGGAGATAATACCACCTTGCGGAGTTCCTTCCTCGGTAGGAAAGAGTTCGCGCTGATAGATAAATCCCGCCTTTAAGAACTGCTTCAAAATGTTCTTGTCCATGGGGATGTTCGCCAGAAGCCAATCATGGCTGATATGGTCGAAGCAACCTTTGATGTCACCCTCCAAAACCCACTTCGGAGAAATGTGCTTGCGCGACAGTGCATTGAACAGATATTCGCAGGCATCCTGTGCGCATCTTCCTTTTCGGAAACCAAAGGATTTCCCATCTGCTGTTGTTTCTGCCACCGGCTCCAGTGCCAAAGCATAGAGAGCCTGCATTGCGCGGTCATACATCGTGGGAATCCCCAACGGACGTTTTTTTTTCTTCTTGTCCTTCTTTTCGATATACACTCTACGGAGAGGACGTGCACGATACCTTTTATCTGTCAGCGATAGAACCGCTGCCATTTTCTTCGCCGGAGTGTTCCAGAGAACACCATCCACACCGGGAGTTCTGCGCCCGTCGTTGGTTACGACACGCTTGACAGCCAGTGCTTTGGCGTAAAAGGAATGTGTCAGAAGATACTGAAGTCGTTTTACTGCGTTGTAGTCTTTTTGCTGAGTTGCCTTGACAATCCTGATTTGTAGCCTGTTGACTTCCCGCTCTGCCTTATGCCAGTCAATGTTTTTCCATTGGGCACTCAACATAGCTTCGTCCGACAGCTTCTCAGAAGTTTTACCTTCCGTCGTTGAATACTTATCGTTCACAGGGATACCTCCAATCTTGCCATGAAATACCCGGAATAAGTCAGCACCCTTTCAGGTCAGGGCAAATTTTGAACCCCTATGCTCACCGTTACAGTGAACCGTTCGCTTTT